>JGI24699J35502_11133549_pt1 | contig 11747 bp, 10 predicted proteins | sample TergutMp193P4_FD_35502 | JGI IMG/M metagenome (IMG submission 35502) | reverse complement strand
ACCGATGGACTGCCCTCATCCACAACTGCGGCCTCACACCCGACCTAGCCGACCAGGTCCTCGACTCCGACGCGTACGGGCCACTCTGCGCCGAACTCCGCCGAGCAGACGCCAACCACATCACTCCCGAACACACCCTCCCACGCCTCGTCGCCGCCGGAACCATGGTCAGTGCAGACGACCCCGCAGCAGTCATCCACGCACGCCTCTCCCGCTACATCGACACTGTGACCACAACCCGGACCGTTCCTGCACAGCCCCGCTACATCCTCGGCCTCATCCCCCAAACAGACGACCAACTCGACCCCGACATGGCCACTGCCATCGGGGAACGAATCGACGCACTCCAACAACGAGCCGACCGTATCCTCGCACAAGCACGAACATCAGGCGAACAATGGCTCGCCAGGTTGGGGACCCGCCCTTGCGAACCTCACGCAGCTCGACAATGGGACCAGGTCGCGTTGGCCATCGCCGCATACCGGGATGCATGGACGGTCACAACCAATACAGTCTTCGGAAGTCCGGCGTCACTGGTTCAGTACCAAGACGCGAACCGGATGCGGTTCCTCGCACAAAACCTCACTCAGAAAGCGTACGATACTCACGCGGCGAATGAACTGATGCAAGCATCCTACCTGGATTTGTGACCAGCGCCCTGGACGAAGGTCTGGCGCTCGTACCATACAATACCCCGATGCTGTCTCACTCTTCCCAATGACTAAAAGGATTCAGAGCCCGTCCCCGCCGTGGTGGGGATGGCAACGAGATGACCTGGCTGCTGAGATGGTGCCGAGACGATGATCACACCATTTGTTACAGCCCTTGCCGCCAGCCATGCCTCGAATCCTGGGTCATGCCTGATGAGGCCAAGTGCTAGTTTGGCGCGGTCGACGACCATTCCCCTCCTATTGAGATGAGGCAACCATTACTGTTGATCACTCCATGGGCTGGGTCAGCCAAGTCATGAACAGTCTCGGGGCTGGTTTGTCCACTAACCGGGACGACTGAAACCCGCGGTCTTCGCCTCCATCGCCTCCCCTTCAGGGGTACCCCTGGCCACTTCGGCTTGGACCCAGCGGCGCAAGAACTCCGGCTGGACCCCCACCTTCGGACCAATCGACAACGCTACTATATACACGGAGTTGTACTCCCCCAGATGGCTCAACACCATTTTTATTGCCCATTCTTTCATTCACTTGTTGTGGGGTATCTCTGTGTCATACCACTATCCTCTCAAAAGAATAGCGGCATCAAACCCTTACCGATTCATTGGAGTTGTAGTCTTTTCAGTGACTTCAGCAAAGGCAATACTCGATTCATTGATGAAAATCTCCACGCTGAATTCTTGGCCTTCAAGATACTCTTCAACCAAGTACTCTTCGCGCAATAGAAAATCTATATAGCTTGTTTTAGAACACTTCAAGATGCACTAGGCATGGGTTTCATCTGCTTCCGGAATGCCACATGATCGTTCTTTAGTTTCCTACCGTGGAGCGGCTATGAGTAGGCACCAGTTGGATTCATCGCTTTCCGTGAGAGGAATCACTCCATTCAGCGAGAATCCGGTATTAGAGAGTATATTCTTGAAAGAATCGACGGATCGCAGATGGCCTCCGAAATTCGCGACCAGATCGAGATTAGCTACACCAGCAAATCCTTGCTTCTGCCAATCCTCAGGTAGTAACTGCTCAACAATTAAGAATTTAGAACTCATGGGGATCGCTTTCCTCAAGACTGCCATAAGGTTGCTCACCTCTTTGTCACACCAGTTTGCAAATACGCGACAATATATGTAGTATTGCCCGTTCGAAGGTACTGATACCCGAAAATCACCGTCAAGAATGTGAAGCCTACCAGTGATACTATTTATGGAATCTACTTTGGTAGCACGTACATAGTCAGCTACATCGGGCCTCTCAAGAATGAATCCTTCGGCTTCTGGATTTGATTGAAGCAGGTAGGAGAGCATCGTCCCATCTCCTCCACCGATGTCATATATATACCCCTTGAGTTCCCCTTGAAGTAAAGCCCCCATTCTCTGACCGAGTGTGTCAATGCGAAGCATCTGACTATATACGTCGCGCGACTTCCCGTCCATCATTAAAGTATCATAAAACAAACTGGCTGAAGGATGCCTTGCTTCGTTCGAAATATCAGTTGAGAACAATGCCATCAAGTTTAGATAATTAGGATATGATACTCGCCAGGCATACGTCATTGCGGCACGAATTGACTCATTCTTGACAAAGTAAGATCCCAAACTAGACAAGTCCACGTGGTCGGGAGATCCCTCAACGATACTCAGCTGTTGAAGGGCTCTCAATAGTTGATCGATCCATTCTTGATCGAGGCCGAGATCTGCGGCCAATGAACTTGATGATGCTTGCCCCCTGGATACCGCATCGAGGAGACCCAAGTCAAGTGAAACCCCAACGGCAGCTGTCGATCGATATCCAAATATAAACCCCTCAAGCTTCTCCCTAGTCTCACTGGACACATATTTACTATCGTTATTCATGAACTAATCACAACTTCCAAACTAAACTTTGAGATAATCGAATTATATAACGCCTTACATGCGCATGTTGCAGAAGCTCGTCGACATACCCATAGGAATTCCCACCTGAATAGGTGGTCACAAGTAACCATGCCTCAAGTCTCTTCGGCTTCTAGAGCCAATCGGTCGAGTTCTGCTTTCAATCGTTTGGGAGATAGTACATGGGCAGTGAGTATCGATAAGAGACTGCAGACAATTAATGAAAAGACGAAAACCGATCGTACTCCAAAAACTGCTGCTATGACTCCACCTAGCAAGGCTCCTAGTGGGAGAGATAGGCCCATCGCGGCGAAAGCTTGAACACTGGCCACTCGTCCTGCCAAAGATCGTGGAACTACTCTCTGTCGAATAGTAGCCACCATTACACTCACTAATAAACCAATGAAGGAATTGAGAAAAAGAGCACCCGCAAGAAGCCATGGGGAATATGCCCACACAACAATGGCAATTATAGGGATTGCGGCTAGGACAGCTAGCCTCATTATCCGATCGAATCCGATATAGTGCTCCACAAGTGGTCCAATCATCCCACCAAGTACTGCACCTATACCGGCTATGCTGACGATCATTCCGTACCAAGATGGGTCGAGGCTCAAGTCATTCGTCACGTAAAGAACCAGCACCGACTGGATGGCACTCTGTGCGAAGTTCATGACAGCCATCACCGATAGTAGTGCCATGATAACAGATCTATGTTGACACCACGATATTCCCTCTTTGATTGCATCCATCATTCTACTTGAGGTTGCATTACGAGAATGATCTGAGGCCTGGATACGAGACACGAACGTTGCGGCTGTGAAAAAAGAGATCGCATCGAGGAGGAATGGAATCCACCTTGCCACAGAAAACAGAACCCCTCCAAGGGCGGGTCCAAGGAAATTCGAGACCACCGATTGAATTGTGAATAGTGTTCCATTAGCTTTAGCGAGATCTTGTTTATTTACCACATCTGGTAGCATTCCCTGGTTAGCAGTTGAGAATATAGTCTCACCAACACCAAGACAGAAAGCCACAATAGAAATAGAGAATATACCACCTACACTAAAATATATCGATATGGCGAATACTAATACCAGTAATCCTCGTACCAGATCTACTCCGACCATCAAATATTTCCGTGAGAAGCGATCCGCAATAAATCCACTCATTAGCGTGAAGAGAATCCAAGGGAGCCTATTGACGACAACAAGTAAGCTGATATATAATGGGTTACTGGTAAAGGCGGTGCCGAGTAGAGGTATGGCAACGATTCTCACTCCATCGCCTGCGGAAGATACGCCAAGGGCAGAAGCAAGTTTGATGTAGTTAAAGTTCTTCATCAAGGGCATAATTCAACACCTTCCCGTAATACTGTTGGTGACAAAGATAACCATCGTGATATCCATCCATTAACACCCATCTGCCATGGTCCAACCCATCTTCCTGTCATGAGCAGGTCATAGATTGTTGCAAGACTCCCCACTTGTATACAGATTCGTTCATTATTCTGAAGCAAAACAACTAGCTTAATAGCAGTCTGGGGGCCGGCCAGTATCCGAGCATCCACGGCAACAAACCCTGGACTGGTATTCTCATGGTCTTGATTGTGAGAATTCCAATCAACGACCAAGTAGTTGTGCGTGAATCCGTTGGGACCAACGTGTCCCGAAGGCAATCTGTGGTTGATCGCTGCGTCGACAACAGACATGGGCTTCTGTATAGTGAAAATGCCATTACTATAGTGCAATATCGTTGAAATAACACCCTCGAGATCGACACCGTGATAAGTTGGATACGAGGTAATGCTACAAGGAATGGATTTGGGAGGGCCAGATGAGCCCAACAGAGTTTGTGATAGATCATTGAGCATTAGTCGTGAAAGAACTGCCGGAGGAAACAATAGGCGATAATCAGCGAGATCAACATCCTGGGTGGGATGCCAGTCTGAATAGCCTGCGTCGGTGGGAGCACTAGCTAGGTGATATCCTAAAGTTCCTTGAAGTGTCCATTTCTCTGTCGACATTCGTTCCTTCAGCCAAGGTGGCTTACCCCCCAACTCATGCCACGTTTTACTCGTCTTATGTAGTTGTCCAATAGATGGCAGAAATAAGCACTTCTCTAGGATCGGCCCAGCATAACCAGGCATTGGATTGCGTTGGAAACTAGAAACGTAACCACAAACACGACTATTAGCGAGAGTGCATAAAATACCATCTAGATCTGATGCAGGGATTCTTCCAACACAGAGCTTCGATGCAATGGAGTTATCCGTCCAACACTGGACAGAAGAAAAGTCATCCTGAATTAGAGTTCTATGTGCGACTCTGTCGAAATACTGGTAGAGTATCGCGGTCTGTCTCGTACGGATTACAGCCCAATTAAGAAATGTATCCTTAGTCATGTTTGTACACATGCCGGGAGTAGTCGGTGGATGCAAATAGATGGACTTACGATGGTTGTGGGTAGCCAACTCCCATTTCGAACACACCAACCGATGCTCGATTCATTATGACGCGGTACAAATCTAGCATCTATAAATTGTGATCTGCACATGAAGCATTCGATGCGTGGCATAGCGAATGTGCGAATTCCATCTATATATAAAAACGCTGAAGCTATCTGAAAAGTAATAACGCCTGCAATGAACTCAGCGTTTGCTAGTTCCGTAATGAGCACATAGTTAACTGGCCATTCATCAACTATCTCTGGAGAGATCGTAACAACAAGAAAACGTGGTCTTGCTGTTGATTCATGCGGTGCTGCCCACCAACTCGCTCCACATTCCTGCCCGGCAACCGGTTTTGCGACCAAGCGCCCTGCGTCTACAATTTGTGTGTTTTTAACGTTTTCTCCCATATCATCCTGGAGTCTGCCAAGCAAACCGGATACATGCGCATCAAATGTAATTGGCCAGTAAGAAGATCCGGTTTCCCAGCCCGACCACTCTGAGGAATGAGCAACAATCTCGTGAAAAACAATCCCTGCTGCGGTGCCATCGAGAACTATCGGATACTTATGCCACATCGATTGGGGAGCAACAGCAACTTGATTGGTGATAGGGGATACAGGCAATGCAAATGAATCAAGTTCGGAGATCGAAGTCAATAATCCACGAGCTCGTATTTCACCACTTGGCATTGTATCCTTCCATGAAATAGATTCCGTTTCCACACTGAATTCGTTTCTTCCCGAAATTCGACGTGTAAGGATAACTGCTTGCACATCAAAAGTGTGACTCAGAGGAACAACTATCTCAGATATTTTGTCATATAGGATGACAATACGCTTAGCCATTGTTGATGATTCCCAGCCTCCCCCATATTGAACGTATGTTCTAGATTTTAGCTGGCGCCCATTCCAAGAGGTTTCGTGGCAGGTTCGCCGAAGAGAGCCTATAACTGCGCTTCTTGTTTCGGCTGTTTGATGAAAATCCAAGATAATGGACTCATCGCCACGACAGACATTTGGTACCCTAGTTGAAGTCATACTATTTACTGTCATTGTCTTCAGCTAAAAATAGCTGTTGTGCAAATAACAAAGCGCCTCCTCGGGGCGCCAAGGCCCTCAATAATGCCACTGCCTGTTTTCCGTGAACGGCGTCGGAACCACCCCTCGTACCTATGTAATCCACCGCTTCACGAGCTGGTCTACCCAGTCCAGACATTGCAAGAACTTGATCGGCATTACGTAAAGCCTCTGGAGGTTCATCTTGGGCAAGAAGTCTCATCATCAGAGATGAACGTGAGATCTCATGTTCCAAGCCATGCGTCAGGTCAGAAGGTATAGTTCGTGCAATAGCCAACGCAGCTTGTGGATACCCACATGCTTCCAGAGCACGGGCCCGTGCAAGCGGCTTAACATGCGTCTCGTCTTGAGCCTTTTGGCGAGCAGAAACTAATAATATTTCAGGTATATCACTACTAGAAATTAAGACACCCTGGAGGAAGAGCGCATCAGCTCCCGACAACAGAAACTGACGTACAGCGTCTCTGGGGGACTCAACTAAAGGTTCACCCCAAGTGTTAAATGACGTATTCAGGAGAGCGCCCAGACCAGTCACCTCCCTGAAGCTCTGGAGGAGGACATAGAAGGCTCCTGAGTCAGGCGTTACAATTTGGTGCCTTATAGTTCCATCTATATGTTGTAAACCAAACAACCGAGGATCAAGTGGCAAGCTAACCGATAACATATATCTATCTAGTCCTGGCAGTGATTTTGTCAGATCGAGAAGATTCTTTGCTTCGCAGTCCAAGATGCTTACGCCAAATGGTCGAAATCTTTCCCTATACTTAATCCGCTTATTAATTGTATCTACGATACCAGGAATACGTGGGTCGGCAAGAATACTTCTGGCTCCGAGAGCGCGAGGACCCCACTCAGATCGTTCCGAAAACCAGCAAACAATCTCTTCCTGCATTATCTTTTTTGCGACATCACACGGTTGGGCGCTAACAGCCAAGCTATCTAGACCATATCTTGCAAGAGCTTCATAGCAGTCAATAGATGCATACTTTCGTCCTTGAAATGGTGAAAACACCCCGGTGCGATGGGGAGAACGGAAAATCTGCATACTGCCATATGCTGCAAGACCCATGGCGATGCCGTCATCAGTGGCCGCTGGATGAACGAATGCATCAGAGAATCCGGCTTCTTGCAAATGAGAATTGGCTACGCAGTTCAACGCCACGCCACCTGCATATGCCAATTCATGTAACCCCGTTGTTTTTCGAAGTAATGAAGCGGTATGTAATAACGCTCGTTCAAGTTCGTGTTGGGCCACTGAAGCTAGATTCATAGCTAATGTCGTATCCCAATGAATGGGAATAAAGTTAGTCGCTAGTTGTTCAAAATTCTGTGACTCAGCCATGCGTTCAAATGAATTTTGGGGAACTCCGACGCTCGCCAAATATGATCCCAGTTTGGATGGACTTACCCATGCTCCACCCTCTTCTTCCAAGATGAGCCACTCAGGTACAGGCATATCACTAGGATTCCCAAATGCCGACAACGCCATGAGTTTACCTGCTGCTGGAAGTCCGGCTTCCGATAAACCAACGAGTCCAGAGAACAAATCGTACATCATTCCCAAGCTCATTCGATCATGACTTCCATAAAATGATTTCACTGGCTTCACACATTTTGCATCCGCTGAGAACCAAGAAATGCTCTCAAACCGGTCGGAAACGTGGTGTCCCTGCTCGTCAATAACGAGTACTGCACACGTATCAAATGGTGCCGTTGCGGCGGCGCTATAGGCATGTGCAAGATGATGCGAAGGTACCGGGATCTCGGTAATGACTTCGCGACGAAAGGGCAGATACTTAAGTGCATCGTCTAGACAACCTGACATCGACCGACCACAAACAACAAGATCGATATCATCCGCGCATATACCAGCTGTGTCTAGAACGTACGTAATTGCTCCTAGTGGCGGTAGACAGCCAACTCCATCCGAAAAGAAGGATTTTGATCGTTTGCGCCTATCTATTCGTTCCTCTGCAATCGCTACTGTAGGATTGCCGTCGATCCAGAGAGCAGCTGCACGATCATGCCGGGACATGCTCACGCCCAAAACTTTAGCCATGAAACTAATTCTCCTTACCCGCAAAGTGACTTAACAGTGTACGCAGTTCACCCAAATTTGGTTTTGTCAAGCTTCCAAAATGGTAGCCATGGGCTCTAGCGCTGACTACTTCTTGAGACATGAGTTGCGTTATAAGGTATGCCACGAATACTTGTTGCCTAGATAGTCCACGCGTCCTTCCTGTTGGAAATCCACCATTTTCAAGCATTTCATCCAACTCACCAGTTATTTGGAGCTCGCATTGTTGGGGCCTTTCTGCATAGTCTGTACCAGGGTGCGGGCAAAAAACATAAGTGTTGATGCCTTCCACCATACCCGTTGATAGTAATACATACATTGCATTGATATTCTCAAGAACCGTTTCGACTGTGTCTTCTGGTGCGCCGACTATCCACTCAAGATGAACGGCCACCCCTGCATTAGTTGCCCTTTCTATGGAATTAAGCACAGTTGATAGAGTTTGTCCCTTTCTCATACTTCTAAGAACTCCGTCATTGGAGTTGTCAAGACCCAAGTACACCGCTCTTGATATATCGCAGATATCAGCAAGAACCCTGTCGGTAAGTAGGCTGCTGTGTGTATACAAGCCATCTAGTAGAATTCCGTGAGTCCGGAACACCGAAGCCATACTGGCGACATGATCTGGATCACGAGTGAAGAGCTCATCCTCCAAGAAACACACTCGTCCTTTATTGCCTAGACTATCCTTAATTAGGCGAAGTTCCCGATCAACTCGAGTTGGGCTTTTGACACGGTAATTGTTCCAATATGGCACTCCTGCACAAAATCTGCATCGGAATTTACAGCCTGCACTAGTGCGCAGACTTAGGTTGGTATTCACATCACAGCCAACATGTATTTTTTGATACCAATTCATAGACTCAGGTAATAGATCCCAGGCTGGAATAGGCGCAGAATCCAGACTATGGTTTGTATCAGGTATCCCTATAGAACATATGGCAGGGATACTATTGCCCTTCCCAAGTCTCGCAAGCGTTGTTCCGGCATCTTCTTTCCATTCGCCCACAAAAATATGATCCAAACCCGGAACATCCTCAAACATGCGCCCTGAACGAACGGTCGCAAGTCGCCCGGACGCTATTACTTTAGCCCTGGGGTTAATTGATTTAACTAGTGAAGTTACTATTCTCATTCCATATAAAGTTGCCGTTGATCTGCTTGGAATATAGTCATCAGAAGAAAATACAACGATATCTGGTATGTGAGATCCCAATATGTTTCGTAATTTATCCATATCAGAATCTGGCTGCCAGCCATCAAATATATTCTGGAGGCCTAAGTACCGAACCTCCATACCAGCTTGACGCAGCCCACCTGCTGCGGTCAGAGGAGCCGAATCCCAAGGTTCACAGATCGGATAATTAGGAGATATTGCTTTTCTGAACGTCGGACGCCGGAATGGTGCGATAACCAGAACATCAGGCTTCATTATTAATGTCCTCAATTATATCCCTTAATACTGGGTCCCAGATTGCGTTATCAACACCTAGAGTACACAGTTCCTTCGCAAACTGAACTAAAGCATGTTGCTCATCTTGAGTACATCCAGATAAATCACCTGACACCAATATGGAAATGAAGTGAGCCGTAACCATGTCACCTCGCAAGCTAGCTAATCGAGTTCTCAGAAGAACTCCATCAGGGATAAAGGCATACCTCAATCCATGTAAACCTTTGCCAAACTCATGAAAAATCATGTTTGAGAATGCTGAATCATTGGACATGATGCATCTGCTCCTCGCATGGACCCAGAATCTGTATAGGCTCTCATGCGTGAACCTCCACCGCACATGGATACGATAGGACATGAGAAGCATTCTGCCTCAATATCGACTGCCTTCAGGGCTCGGATATCTTTAAATAGAGAACTTGAACGCCATATATCGTTCAGCGATTGAAGAGTCAAGTCTCCGCAAATACAGTTATTGTCTCCGACTACCAAAACCGAAGGGTAAACAATCCCATTGCTACCTATTGCCAGGTTGGTAATTCCTGAAGAATCTCCTATCGAACTACCAAAACTGGAATAACGCAGCGGACTCCGATTGCTCCATATACGTTCCGCTTGGTCTAAATCTGTACCCATGGCAATTAGCGGGAGATAGAACTCCCAAGCGCTAGGAAGGGAGATCTGAAGGCCCGGCAATTCGCCGTTGATTTTTCTGTCAGTTAGCGACGCCAAATAAGGTTGCCACCGAGACCAAGGAACATCAAAACGGTCCAGTTCATTTCGTCCATAACCACCTGGAAAAAACTTAATGGCAAGAAGCGTGCTCACGCCCAACTCCTTGACAACTAGTTGATATGTATCATCAAGATCCTCAAGAGATTCATTCGTCATCGTGAAGTTGACCGACATCTCAAAACCAGCCAAAAGCGTTTCCTTGATCGAAATAAGGACACGTTCAAAGAGTGCTTCACTAGAGTGTAAAGATGCACCAACTCTTCCTCGGATGCGCCCAAATGTTTGAGGTGTTGATCCATCCAAACTTATGCTTATCCCCACTTCTGGAGCTATCTCTCGTAACCGGCTCAATCGCTCTCGTGACAGAAGCGAGCCATTTGTGACAACGACGGTATGCATCGACCCTAAGGCACTTGCGGCAGCAAGTATTTCTCCTATGTCCTTTCGAAGGAAAGGCTCGCCACCCGCGATAGCTAAACTCACTGCCCCAAGTTCATACACTTGATGAATGATGTTAATCACCTGATCAGTCGAAAGTTCTCCATCATCAACTGTACCTGAGGAACTATGGCAATGTGCGCAATGAAAGTTGCATCCATTGGTTATGTTGAGATCAACGTGTAGTAGATCATATTCTTCAAACACACTACAGATCTTCACGCAAGCGGGTCAGAATTGTTGTCTGTAGTAGTGCTCAGCAATCTGCGTACCTTTGCGATCAGTTCTGGGTCGATTGGCTGCACTGAATCTTTATCCTCGGGAACATAATTCATACATGTTCTGTTCCACTGCATGGATTCAGGTTGAGTAATCTCAAAAGCAGGCTGTACTGATGACATGGCATTCTCCTTTTTGTTTAGTGGTTTTTTCTATGCCAAAAATGACCATACCTTATTTTGCAAGAATTATCTACTTCATTTCGACCTCATCTCATGGAAGTGTCTTGGATTCACAGTAAGCAGTTCAGGGAAAGGGTAGTTGCTATAAAGAATTAGCTAATAACGAAGGAGGAAATGAAAAAGAGTCTATTCCACAGCCAGAATGCAGGACCACAGCTGCATGGCCTTGCATTCTGGCTGGTTCTGGTTATTTATTGATGGGTCGACGAGTAATGATGCGAATGACTGTCCCGAGGCCGAGGAGGCTCAGGCTTAATGTCATCACCCAACCAGTTGGGAATCTATGGTGCAGTGACACTGTTCCTCCAGTTTTTGCAGTAGGACCTGGTTGATGCCAGTGGGTTGTTTCGGTGGTTTGGCCGAACCAGCCTTCAGCGAGTACTTCTTGGTTGCTGTTCTCGTCTGGTGGTGTGAGGGCTATTTCTTTGATGTGGGTGCATCCTGTCTGGTCAGAGGTGAAGCCGGGTGAGGTGATGGTTTCGATGTGTCCGTCTGGGACAGGGTGGTCGAGGATGA
>JGI24699J35502_11133550_pt1 | contig 11795 bp, 9 predicted proteins | sample TergutMp193P4_FD_35502 | JGI IMG/M metagenome (IMG submission 35502) | reverse complement strand
CCGCCGGTGCAGCTACCGCTCAACAGGCAACGTCAAATCCGGTAGCGCCGGGTAGAGTTCCGGCTGGTGGGGTTGCAGCGGTGGGTAGTTGGGTGCCCACCGAAGTTAAGGGAGCTCGGCCCACTTCAACACCAAGTGCGCCTGGTGCTGAGCCGGTGGTGCCGGGTCGGGTTTCAGCGGCTGGGGTTGCTGCCGTTGGCAGTTGGGTACCGCAACAAGTCAAAGCCCCTGTGCAGCCGCCTGCGGGTGACCCGGTGGCGCCTGGGCGGGTTTCAGCTGCTGGTGTTGCGGCGGTTGGCAGTTGGGTGCCACCTCAAATTAAGGGCGGTAAGCCTGCTAAGGGGGACAAAGCATGAGCAACGAATACCCGGATTACACCGAGGGCTTGCTCCCCGATGGAGTCGTTGACCTTGATAAGGCCAACGAGGACGCATACGCGGCTGAAACTCAGCAATCAAGTGTGCCGCCAAGTCCGCTTGTTTCCGAACCTGTTGTTATCTCGGATAGCGACCGCTATTTAGTGGCTGAACCAATTGAAGTTAGCACCGAACAAATCGCGTATCCGGTTGGCGACGTAGGCGAAACTGTTATTGCGGAAAACGAATATGCAGTTGTGTCAGCCTCTGCAGCAGTTGCTCCGGCGCCCGCAGCGGTTGCTGTCGCGCCCAGAGTTGCTTTGCCGCAAGCGACTTGGCGCGACGCGTTTAGTGAGATTACCTCAGGTGGGCCAGCAATCGGTATCGGTGCCTTAGTGCTTTCATTACTCGCCGGTACGTTAATGATTGCATTTACCAATGAGGCGGTGCGTACCGCAATTGCTTACTTTATCGCGCGGCCACGCGACACTTTCATCGCGCTCGGTAATGCATTAGTGAACGCTTACGGCAACCTAGTAAGAGGTGCTATTTTCAACTGGCAAGCCACCAGTTTTACCAACCAAATCATGCCGCTAATGAATACATTGGCAAACGCCGCCCCATTAATTGTGGCCGGTTTAGCAGTGGCCTTAGCGTTTAAGGCGGGTTTGTTTAACATTGGCGGGCGAGGCCAAATGATTATGGGCGCCATCGCCTCGGGATGGCTAGCAATAGCTTTTCGGGATGCGTTGCCCTTCTGGGCGCTGTTGTTGTTGTGCATCGTAGCGGGTGCCTTGGCTGGTGCATTTTGGGGGGCGATTGCTGGTTGGCTGAAAGCGGCAGTGGGCGCGCATGAGGTTATCTCCACCATTATGTTGAACTTTGTCGCGTTTTACTTATTGCAATATATGTTGGCCACCCAAGGCTTGCTCCAAGCACCTGGCACCACTAACCCGATTACCGCGCCAACTGCCGGGGCAGCATTTCCCCACTTATTCGGGTCTCAGTTCCCGGTGCGGTGGAGCCTAATTGTCGCCTTAGCTGCCGTCGCCTTCGTGTGGTGGCTGCTTAATAGGTCCTCTTTGGGTTTCGGTTTCCGGGCCGTGGGGGAGAACCCCCGAGCAGCTCGCGTCGCGGGCATTAACGTGTCAGGGGCGACCGTGGGCGTGATGGCGTTAAGCGGGGCGCTATGCGGCTTGGCGGGGGTTTTTCAAGTATTAGGTACTATCACAACCGGCTTTACCGATGGCATTGACGCTGGAATTGGTTTTGACGCCATTACGGTGGCATTATTAGGTGGCTCTAGCCCGCTTGGCGTGCTATTGGCTGGGTTACTGTTTGGTGCATTTAAAGCTGGTGGCTCCAATATGCAGGCCGGTGCCGGTATTCCAGTTGAGATTGTTACGATCATTCAATCCCTAATTGTGCTATTCATAGCGGCTCCACCGCTAGTGCGTAAGATATTCCGGCTGCGCGACCCGCGAAAACTTAGCGACGCTCGGCGATTGCGGTTGGAAGAAGCGCAGCAAGCCTATGCCGCTCAGATGGGCATCACAGAGAGGGTAGTGGCATGAGTGCCGAGGCGTATGAGGCAGTGGCGGTTATCCCGGTAGTGGATTTATCGCCAGCAGAAGAGCCGATCGAGTTACGTACTATCCAAAAGCGCAATTATAAAGCGCCCATTATTATGGCGGCCTTAACCGCATTACTCGGCTTGCTTTTCTGGCTAAATAGCAGGCCGGGAGTAACCCGATTCGGCATCACCAACAATGAAGACCTCTTGGCTGGGTTCCCCGAATTGCAACCGACAGGGATGCATATCGCTTGGGCGGCTATCGCAATTATGGCCGTTATGACCGCACTCGCTTTTTGGCGGTCATTCACCTTTAGCCGACAATGGTTATGGGTCATCGCTATATTCGCATTAGCAGCAATGCTGGGCTTCTTAGCGTGGGCTGGGGCTGGCGCGGCGGGGGTCATAAACATTATCCCGCTAATTGGCAATGCGTTATTGTTAGCCATTCCCCTAGTGTTTGGCGCCTTGGGTGGCGTAATTGGTGAGCGGGCTGGGGTAGTCAATATCGCTATTGAAGCGCAATTACTAATGGCAGCTTTCACGGCGACCGTCGTAGCTTCTTTGACCCAAAGCGCTATTGCTGGCTTGTTGGCTGCTGCGTTGGCTGGGCTGTTGGTCGCTGCAATTCTTGGGCTATTCGCCATCAATTACCGAGTTGAGCAAGTGATTGTCGGTGTGGTGCTCAATGTTTTGGTTACGGGGCTAACTACTTTCTTGCTGAATGGTTGGTTGAACACCGATGCGCAAAGATTGAACAACACCCTCTTTATTCGATTCCAATCCCTCGCGATTCCGGGGCTATCACAAATCCCGATTATCGGGCAGGCGTTGTTCAACCAAAACCCATTAGTTTACTTAATGGCGATAGCCGTGGCGGCAGTTTGGTTTGCGCTTTACCGCACGCGCTGGGGCTTGCGACTCCGGGCCGTGGGTGAACATCCTAAAGCTGCTGACACAATGGGTATCAAAGTGAATCGCACCCGTTGGGTAGCCATCCTAATTGCAGGTGCCATCGCGGGCTTAGGCGGGGCGTCGTACACGCTAGTAGCCAACGGGGCTTTCAACCGGGAAATGACCAATGGATTTGGTTACATCGCGTTGGCGGCGGTCATCTTTGGTAACTGGGATCCCATCCGAGCCGCTTTTGCCGCGCTCTTATTCGGCTTTGCAATCTCGCTACAGACCATGTTGAGCATTATTCAGTCGCCGGTGCCGAGCCAATTTATGTTAATGCTGCCTTATGTGGTGACATTGTTGGCGGTAGCGGGCTTAGTGGGCAAATCACGGGCGCCAGCGGCTAGCGGCACGGCCTATACCGTCGAGGGACACTAATGGCGAACATCGGTGTTGCGGTAGATTGGGGAGCACTTAAGGCAGCGGCACAACAAGCGATGGCTACCGCATATGCGCCCTACTCGCATTATCGGGTCGGCGCGGCGGCCAGCGTTGATAACGGCAGTATAGTGACGGGCTGCAATGTCGAAAACGCTTCTTATGGCTTGGCACTTTGCGCAGAATGTGGGTTAGTTTCGCAACTCATACTAGCGGGCGGCGGGCGGCTAACTGCGTTCACTTGTGTGAATGGCAACGGAGAAGTGATTATGCCATGTGGTAGATGTCGGCAATTACTTTGGGAGCATGGGGGAGCGGAGTTATTGGTCGAGACGCCCAAAGGTGTAGTCGCGCTAGCCGATCTGCTGCCACAGGCATTCGGGCCAGCTGACCTAGATTTGGGGCAGCATTGATTTGGGACTCACCAGCCGAATATTGCGCCGGGTGGCTATCGGCATAACCAACTCAAAATGGCTAAGGGGCCACTAGCCATTTTAGAGAATAGCAACTATCGGGGAATAGCAAACAGCCAGCGATATGAGCGTGAAGGAATAGGAATAAAACATGGTAGAGCAATTTGACGCAGTTGACATCATCCGAACCAAGCGGGATAAGCAAGAACTAACCGACGACCAAATAGACTGGGTAATTGACGCTTATACGCGGGGCGTCGTAGATCCGGAACAGATGTCCGCACTAGCCATGGCGATATTTCTAAATGGCATGAATCGCCGGGAGATTGCCCGATGGACTAATGCGATGATTAACTCCGGCGAGCGGCTTGGTTTTGAGCAACTTGGTATCCCAACGGCTGACAAGCATTCTACGGGCGGCGTCGGCGATATGATAACGCTGCCACTCGCCCCGCTGGTCGCAGTGTTCGGATTCGCAGTGCCGCAATTATCAGGGCGGGGGCTAGGCCACACCGGCGGCACCCTCGACAAACTAGAATCCATTGAGGGCTGGAATTGCAATTTGTCCAACCAGCAAGTGGCCAAACAACTTAAAGACGTAGGCGCGGTGATTTGTGCAGCCGGGCCAAACCTCGCCCCGGCAGATAAAAAGCTATATGCCTTACGCGACGTTACCTCAACGGTGGAATGTATCCCGCTAATTGCATCTTCAATTATGAGCAAAAAGATAGCCGAAGGCACTGACGCTCTTGTGCTAGATGTGAAAGTTGGCTCCGGCGCCTTTATGAAGAACCTTGATGACGCCAGGGCCTTAGCCAAAACTATGGTCCAATTAGGCACAGACGCCGGGGTAAAAACCATTGCCCTCCTTACTAACATGGAAACCCCGCTCGGCGATGCTGCTGGGAACGCCATCGAAGTACAAGAGGCTCTTGACGTGCTCGCCGGTACCGGGCCGAAAGACGTAACTGACTTGACCGTTGCGCTCGCCATGGAGATGTTGGCTGCGGCAGGCAAACCGCAAACCGAGGGCGAGGTGCGCGCCGCATTAACTGATGGACGGGCCTTGGCTAAGTGGCGGGAGATGATTAGGGCACAAGGCGGGGACCCGGACGCTCCGCTGCCAGTGGCAAAGTATAGCCAAGAGGTGCTCGCACCGGAATCCGGAGTATTGACCAATTTGGATGCGTTGAAAGTTGGGGTGGCGGCGTGGCGGTTAGGCGCTGGCCGCGCCCGTAAGGAGGATCCGGTTCAAGCGGGAGCCGGGGTTAAGATGCACGCCAAGCCGGGTGACGTGGTGGCCGCCGGGCAACCACTATTGACGCTATTAACCGATACCCCGGAAAAGTTTGACCGGGCGCTGGAAGCATTAGCCGGGGCGTGGGAGATTAGCCCACCCGGCACTGAGTTCCAGCCACCGCCCTTGATTTATGAGCGGATTGCCGCCTAAAAGTAGCGAGGTAAAGATAAATGAGCACAGCAGCACCGCAAAACCCTGCGGAACTAGCCCAATTAGTAGATCACACGCTGCTAAAACCAGAGGCAACGACAGCAGATGTGGACGCGCTAATCGCAGAGGGCATCAAGCTAGGCGTGTGGTCGGTTTGCGTTTCGCCCACTTTCGTCAAGCATGCAAAGGCCGTGGCCAATAACAAACTAAAGATTTGCACGGTGGTCGGGTTCCCATCCGGCAAAGTAGTGTCGGCCATAAAGGCAGCCGAAGCCGCCCAAGCGGTTAAGGATGGGGCAAACGAAGTAGATATGGTAATAGATGTCGGAATGGCCAAAGAGCATAATTACCCGGCAGTCGCCGCAGATATTCAAGCCGTGCGAGATGCCATTCCGGGCACGCTACTAAAGGTCATAATTGAAAGCGCTGCGCTCACCGATGACGAAATAGTCGAAGTATGCAAGTGCGCTAAAGCTGCAAAAGCAGATTTTGTCAAAACATCAACCGGGTTCCACCCAAGCGGAGGCGCAACGCCGCATGCAGTAGGGCTGATGGCCCAAACCGTAGGGAGCGAACTCGGCGTAAAAGCCTCTGGTGGCGTGCGGTCACTTGCCGATGCCCAAGCAGTAATCAAGGCCGGAGCGACCAGGCTAGGGCTGTCCGGCACGGCAGCAGTGCTAGCGGGATTGACTAACCCTAACCCGGCGCCGGAGTTACCGAGTGCCACCACGGCTGCACAGCAGGCAGGCAATGCAACTGACTATTGAGAGTTCAAGCGGGCACGGGATAGGATTGTTGCAAGAAATTTGGTTGGGCCGCGTCGGCTTGGTTCTGCCAGTTGTATGTTTAGGAGTTATGGTGGCTAATCAAAATAAACTTGATATCGACAATCCCGATGTTGATCCGTTTGAGGTAGCAAAGCAAGCGGCAGAGTACATTGCGGAGAAGTCCGGGGTGCCGCATCACGATGTGGCAGTCACGTTGGGCTCGGGCTGGGGCGGCGCTGGCGAATTGATTGGGGTGGTGCAGGCATCCATCCCGACCGAGGACATTCCAGGGTTTTCCGCGCCCGCAGTGGCAGGGCATCTGGGGGTTACCAGGTCAATCCGAGTTGACCGGCCCGATGGCTCAACCCGCAACGTGTTAGTGCTGGGTTCGCGCACGCACTATTACGAGGGCAAAGGCGTGCGCCGGGTCGTCCACGGCGTGCGAACAGCGGCGGCAACTGGGGCGGCGACGATGGTACTTACCAACGGGTGTGGCGGCCTCCACACGGCGTGGCAGCCCGGCCAAGTGGTGCTTATTAAGGACCAAATAAACCTCACCGGCACCTCGCCATTAGAGGGTGCGACGTTTATTGACATGACGGACTTGTATACCCCGCGCCTGCGGGATTTAGCCCGGGAAATTGACCCATCATTGCCAGAGGGAGTTTATGCCCAATTCCGTGGCCCGCAATATGAGACACCGGCCGAGGTGCGAATGATTGGCGTAATGGGTGCTGACTTAGTGGGGATGTCCACTGCGCTTGAAGCGATTGCGGCTCGGCAAGTCGGGATGGACATTCTTGGGATTTCCTTAGTGACTAATTTGGCAGCCGGTATTAGTCCGTTCCAACTAAGCCATGCTGAGGTAATTGATGCCGGGCAAGCGGCAGGGCCGCGGATTTCAAAACTGCTCGCTTCAATAGTGAAAAAGATATAGCCAACCAGAGATGGCCAAAAACAACAACCTCATCTGGTTCAATACGAAAGGCAAATAAACATGGATGCCGCAGCCCTTAAGGAGCTAATTGCTAAAGTTGCGCAATGGGAGAGTGACGATGTTGACGAAGCGGCCAAAGCTGAACTAGATGACTTGGTTTATCAGGCCACCCATGGTGGCCCCCAAGCCGATGAGGCCGCTGCAGAGCTCCAAGACCGATTCGCGGGCACGCTGCAATTTGGCACAGCAGGGCTGCGCGGTGCGATGGCTGCTGGCCCCAACCGGATGAACAAGGCAGTAGTGGATGCGGCTGCGGCGGGCTTAGGTTCATTTTTGAAGCAGGCGTTACCGGGTGAGACGCCTAAGGTAGTTATCGGTTACGACGGGCGGTACAACTCCAAAGAATTCGCCCAAGATACGGCAGCGATTATGACTGCGCAGGGCATTGAAGCATATTTGCTGCCTAAGTTATTACCCACGCCTGTTGTTGCCTATGCCGTGCGAAACTTGCCAGCCGATGCTGGGGTGATGGTAACCGCGTCGCATAACCCGGCTGCCGATAATGGTTACAAAGTGTATTTGGGTGGCCGTGTGGTGCAAGATGCCGGTCAGGGCGCCCAAATAGTTGCCCCTTATGACAAGGCAATAGCAGCAGAAATCGCAAAGGTTGGGCCGGCCAATAAGATACCGATAGCCGAATCCGGCTGGACGGTGCTGGGCGACGATATTGTCAAAGGCTATTTGCAATCAGTATTGGGAAACAGTGATAACGCGCCGCGCGATTTACGCATCGTTACGACTTCAATGCACGGCGTCGGCGGGGATACCCTTGCTGCGATGTTAGAAGCGGCGGGCTTTGAGGATGTCCATCCGGTGATGGAACAACGTCATCCTGACCCGGATTTCCCAACGGTTTCGTTCCCAAACCCAGAGGAAAAAGGCGCAATAGACTTGGCGCTCGCCTTGGCCAAGAAGGTAAATGCAGACCTGGTAATTGCCAACGACCCTGATGCCGACCGCTGCGCCATGGCCGTGTATGACCCCCGCGCCGGTGCGGACGGAAAAGGGGCTTGGCGGATGCTACACGGCGACGAAGTAGGCACGCTGCTCGGGTTTGCGGTAGCCAACTCGCCAGCGGTGCAGGCCAACAAAGCCGGCGCAGTCATGGCCAACTCCATCGTTTCGTCAAGGTTATTGCGCCGCATTGCCGAGCGAGCCGGTTTAACCTATTCCAATACTTTAACTGGTTTTAAGTGGATATCCCGCACACCAGGCTTGGTATTTGGTTATGAAGAAGCACTCGGCTACTGTGTTGACCCGGCCAATGTTAGGGATAAGGACGGAATCAGTGCGGCGTTAATCATCGCCCAGTTAGTCAATAAACTCAAAGCCGAAGGCAAAACGGTTATTGACCAGCTTGATGACCTTTATCGCGAACATGGCCTATTCCTCACTGACCAATTATCGTTACGGTTTAGCGATTTAGCATTGATACCAAAAACAATGGCCAAATTGCGTGCCAATCCGCCTAAAGAACTAGCAGGTTCGCCAGTAGTTGAGTTGGCTGATCTAAATGATGGCTACCAAGGTTTGCCGCCCACCGACGGCATCCTGATCAGAACCCAAAACGATAACCGCGTCATCGTGCGGCCCTCGGGCACCGAACCAAAAGTCAAATGCTACCTGGAAGTGGTTCATCCCGTCGAATATGACGCCAGCTTCGATACCGTGACCCAGGCTCGCCAATCAGCTCGCAAAGTGCTGGACCAAATAAAGACGGAACTTGCGACGCTGCTCGAATCCTAGTGGCCCAAGTTGCACCGTGCGTTAGAGTAGCGACGTGCCCGAAATCGTGACTCAAGTGCTCGCGCTGCTGTTTGTGCTGCTGCTAATTGTGGCCGCCATCGTTGCGGTTACCATCTCTTTTCGGCACCGCTCGGTGGCTGGCACGGATCGGGATCGGGCGAGATATGCAGGCGAACTGATCAAGCTAGAAGACGAGTTGGACTATGCTGCGGCATTCGCGGATGCTGGCAGCGGGCTCGGTGCCAACATTGGCCGGGCGCGGGCAGAACTGAGCGCTGCATTTGCCCTATATACCAATTCTGCAAACCAGAACGATTCGCAATTATCGGCTAATGATTCGCAAGCAATAGCTGCCCATATTGCCAGGGTAAAACAATTACTAGCTAACCCAATCGCTAGTAACGAGCCGTATCTACCGCGAAATACTACCATCATTGTTAATAATGAAATAAAGCCAGTGATTGGCCAAGGTTCTAAAGTATTTGAGGTTGCGCTTTGGGTCTTGGGCATCGTGCCAGGGTTAGTGCTGCTAGCCAAAAAGGCAAAGGCGCGCAACTATTTTGCGGCGTTAGAGCAGCGCATCCGGGCCACGGCCGCGCAGATTGACGTGTATCTGGAACAACGGGCGGAGATCCTCGCTGGGGTAGCCGCACTCACGCCGCTAACGGTAACCTATTCGGCTCAACGCAACTACACCAGCGGGCAACTTGACCGCGCTTACCAAGAGTTAGAGCGCAACGCTGGGGCGGGCGTACCGGTAACGCCCGAAATAGCAAATGCGCTAAAAGCTAACCGCCGGGTAGAGCGCGAAATTACGGCAGCTCGCACGCTTTACAATGACACAGTTGGCTTATGGAATGCAGATATCTTTATGTGGCCAACAAAGATGATGGTGGCGTGTGAAGATGGCCTAAAGACTAAACCACTCTTTGTCACCTCGGACATCGCCCGCGCGATAGATAATGGCGGAACAGTGCAATGGTAACTGATGACCTTGATATCGCTTTTGCACCGCTCGGCGCGTATGAGCAGGAATATCTGCCCAAATATACTAGAGCATCTGCCGAGTTGTTTGATCAGATGGTGGCTAATGCCGATATTGATGTTGATAACAACGAAGTGCTGAACCTGCGCATTGCTAAGGCATCGGACGAACTCACCGCGCAAAAAAGTATCTTGCGAAAACAACAATGGCAGCGGGTACTAGCAATTATTGGCGGCATACTATCTGTGGCCGCACCCTTTATCGTGCAGCAAATCGCGATATCGCACGGGCAATTTTTGTTGTGGTATGGCTGGTTGATTGCTGGCGTTATTGCTGCGGCGTTGGCTGGCTTAGCTTTCCGAGCGGTCTATTTGCTGACGCCGTTGGTGCGGAACGCAAAGGCTCAAGTGGCTGAGACTACGGATAGGCGAGATAACTATATTGCCGAAGCTCGTTCTGGGTTAGCTCCGCTGCAACAGCAATATCACTGGAATATGCTTGACGCCATTTCGACGCAAAGCGTGCCGGGGCTGGCCTTAGAGCGTTATGTGCCCATTTCAAAGCAGGACGACCTGGCAATTAATTATGATTTAATGAATCCAATTGGGCCCGATAGCTCTGTCTTAGCCACCCAAGGTGGCACTTTTCATGGCAACCCATTCGTTATTTTCCACACACTAAACTTCCTAATGGGTTGGAAAACCTATACCGGTTCTATTGTCATTACTTGGCAAGAGGTCGAGACTTATACCGACTCAAATGGCCGGCCCCAAACCAGGGTAGTAACTCGCACGCAGGTATTGACCGCTGCGGTAGATAAGCCGTTCCCGGAATATCGGCAGGCTAACTTTGTCGTATTCGGCACCGAAAACACCCCGAGTTTGAGCTTTAGTCGCACGCCATCCAAACTCTCCAAACTTGGCGAAACCAAACAAGCCCAACGCAAAGTGGAGCGGACAGTTAAGAAGCTGGAGAAGAAGTCCCGCGACATCAACCCAAATAACAACTTTACCGTCATGGCTAATCGAGATTTTGCTGCCCTATTCCAAGCCACTGATCGCAATGACGAAATCCAATACCGGGTATTATTTACCCCGGTAGCCCAACAGCAAATGGTAGAATTAATGCGCGATAACCGACTTGGATATGGCGACAATTTTAGTTTCCAAAAGCACGGCCCAATTATCACAGTTCATCCGCAACACTTATCGGCTGCCGAATTAGTGGCTGTGCCAAAACCACCCCCCGACGCAGAAGAAAATTGGAATCTGGCTGCCCAAAAAACCGGGTTTCAACACCGATCCATAAAGCAATTCAAAGATCGGTATTTTGCCTTAGCCCCCATTTTCGCGATTCCGCTGTTACACGAACCGCGCACCACCCCGGCAGTGCCTTTTGAAGCCACGCCATCAAGCTGGGAGCAAGAGGCCGTCGCAAATCAGCTGCGGGGCGCTTTTCGGCATCCGGAATCCATTACCGACGACATCCTGAAAACCAGACTATTAACCGAGCAAGACGGCGTCTCAACTGTAGAAGTAACCGCCGCTGGGTTCCGGGGGGTAGAGCGCGTAGATTACATTCCGCAATTTGGCCGCGATAACCGGATGCATATGGTGCCGGTGCCGTGGGTGGAGTACATCCCGGTCAGCAACACCAACAAGATGACTTTGACGGTACCGGATGGGGTTGCTGACCCGCCCGGCCATTCGGCTAACAACGGCTATCGTGGCATTATTCCGCAAATAGTTTAGCTAAAGCGACACCAAACGCGATATTGGCACACTGGTAGCTGGTAACCTGAGCGGCGTGCAAAATCAAAACTCTGGAATCGCAAGCGTCTCGCTACCGGAGGCAACCAAAACGTGGTTCCGAATTTCGTTGCAAACCTTTGGTGGCCCAGCTGGCCAAATTGCAGTGATGCAAAACAAATTAGTTGATGAAAAAAAGTGGATTAGCCAAGAACGTTTTTTGCAAGCGCTCGGATATTGTATGTTACTGCCCGGCCCCGAGGCATTACAATTATCGATTTATTTAGGTTGGCTCCTAAATGGCGTACTGGGGGGAATTATCGCGGGCGTGCTTTTTGTGCTGCCTGGCGTAATTGCGCTATTGGCGTTATCGAGCCTGTATTTGGCAGCGGGCACCACCGCGCTAGTCACCGGGCTTTTCCTTG
>JGI24699J35502_11133551_pt1 | contig 11802 bp, 14 predicted proteins | sample TergutMp193P4_FD_35502 | JGI IMG/M metagenome (IMG submission 35502) | reverse complement strand
AGTTTCCTCTATACCAACATGAGAACTGAGTTGTGGACCCTAATTTGAGTCTGATACAATGAATATATCTTCAAGCAGGTCAAGAACAACATAATGATTAAGAGAATGTAAAAGAATAGGCTTCCAGCTCTCCAACATCAACATTACAAGCATGGAACTGAGTAAAGTAGCCCAACAATGCCAGACACAAATAATTAAGAATTGTTAAGTCCCCTCTAGAATGACATTCACTGCATGGTTCCATGAAGACAATCAGTCATTTATTAGAGGATTTATTGTGTGATTTGGTTTCATGAACACTACCAAACAGAACAGTTTAAAGTGATGAAATTAAACATGTATTCTTTCCAAAATACTGAGAGACTGTTTCATGCAAAGATAAATAATGGGATTTAATTCTATTGCTAAATATTTTAATACCTTGCTACCACTTGATACACATTTCTGCACACAAGAACAGACACTACATGAGTTTTTACTACAGAAAAAGTTGAAGATTTTTAACATTTGAAAACAAGAAAACATAGGTAGTCGTAACTTTAAAATAAATATTTTGGATGTAAACTTAGACACACATTTCTATGCACAAAAAGAAAGTTCATTTTACTGAGTAAACTAATTTTATTAAAATGCAATGTAGCCTTTCATGCTGTGTTCTCATTTAGCCTGAGAAACATCTTGGCAACTGAGTCTTTTCTGCATGGTGATAAATACTCCTTCACAACAAAATGTATTATTCTTGTTAGAGTGTATAGGAAAAGAAAATGCAGAAACTATTGAAAAAAATGGCCAAAATTTGGTTGAAACTGACATAATGTTGAAGGTATGTTGTGATAAATGACAAAATAAGGTCTTAAACATGTATGGTTCCCTTTTTGGAGAAAATAAAATAAATATTAATACAAAAACAGCCACTGCCAGAAACGTCTAGGGAATTTGATGATATGATGGTTCTCAAGGACTGCAGAAACAAAACTCTGCAATATCTGAGTAGGTTCAGCAGATTATCTTCCCACAGAAACTATATATACAGTGTAATTACATTTTTATAAAATAAGACAGACTTATTCTTTCACCAAATGAAATCAGAGAAGAAAACTGTTCACTGTTGCACCAAATGGTTGCAAAAACTGGATGTTCTGCAATTCAGATGTTAAGGCAGAAAAATCAAGTAATATTGGAATCACTGACATAAAGAATTGTTTCTTTTCAACACATCTATTTTTGTGTTATATGTTGTCATTCCTCCAATGGTAGTCCACAACTTAATTCATGTCAGTCACAGTGTGCCATTTAGCATCTTGATTTATGCACATTATCAAAAACCACTGACCCACTATGTACAAAATAAGATGCAAATGATCCATGGACTATCAACTGAGTAGCATTTGACATATAGCACTAATGAATATGCATTGAGAACAGTTTTTCTTACCAGAGATACTACTCTTCTTGATCTTCTGAATCATAAAAATTATTGCAACCAGCTGGTACATTAGGGTACAGCTTTTATCTAATTATACCTAGTAACAAATGAAGGTTTTAATTATAATATACACAAACAACTGCTTAAAGACTTTAATTATTCCTCCACCCCTTTTTCTGTTCCCTTTTCGTGTTTGTAGCTGTAGTCTTTGTATTATGCACTGCAACAATAGTTACACTGTTCATACGTCTGTGATACGTGTATAGTTTATTGACTGCATAATAACGTTTTTTTCCCCCTCAAAACAAACAGCTCATAATAGAACACCTGTAAAAATAAGAGTGCTGTGTGTAACAGTGTAACTGTTTAAAGTTTCCTAACCACCAATTCACTGGTATTTCAGTGGCTATGCAAGTCAACAGTATGAGTTGCAGTAAATCACTTTGTTGTGCTGTCTCCCATTTGCGATGTTTAATGGAGAGTGGCAGACCAGGTGGTGAAGAAGAAGACACAGAATTTTGATATAGTTCACTGCATCCATTAGAAATTGGGAAGTGGAACTTAAGGATATTATTTTACCTGACAATTGCAACTAGTTATTTACCATCATCTTGTTTAATGAAAAAAATTTCAATGGACAGTTTACAACCTGTTTGTCAGATGTGATGCTGGTCTGCGAGCCAAAAGACAATACTAAGAGCACCCTATTTAAGTAATGTGAGTAAATACCTAATATTAACTGCAATACATCAAAGAGCAAACCAGAATAATGGTGACAGCTGAGCTGCCTGCCATCACATTAGATGGTCCAAGTGAAGGAGTGCTATGACTTGTCAGATAAAATAATGTCCATGTATATTACATATTACAAATCCTAGGAACACAGATATGTCTGTCACCATCACACCTTCAAACTTTTCAAACGCTGTCATGTAAAATATGAGGGTCGCATGACATTTCTACAGCTTTATTGTCATGCAAGGGCTTTTTATTAAAGTGTGAAAAACCATGTTTAATGATGCTACTAATAATTTTATTTGGTTTGTCAGTTAATATATGTATTGTACAGCAAGACACAGGTGGGGTACGAGACCTCAGAAAAATATACTGCTTTTTATGGTCCTCTTGAGTGACAGAAGTTCAAGAATGCCTGCTATGTGACTTACTGAAACAGTTTACGTATCTGTGTTTTTTGTGATTCTGTCAGCAGTTCTTTGCTACTTAAGGAAGTGTGTAATGGGGCAGCGAGGAAGTTATAAGAAAGATATCTTTAAAGTAATCTGTTCTTGTAAAAAAATCTCATTTCTTAATCAATAGACCCTTTATAGTGACCTAATATTAAAATGATGTCTTTATAAATTCAATTTATAATCAGCTCTATTCATAATTATCTAACTTTAAAATGCTGTCTTTATGATGAACTACATTTATAAGCATATATTTTTTTTTTTACAATACTCTTAACTTTAAAATGATGCCTTTATGATGATCTCTCCTTTAATCATCTCTTTTTATAATGATCTAACTTTAAAATGATGCCTTTATTATAATGAGCTATCTTCATAATAATCTCTCTTTAAAATGATCTAACTTTACCAATTTTGTCTTTATATTGATCTACCATTATAGTAATTTCTTTTTAAAATTATCTAACTTTAAAATGATGCCTTTATAATTATCTCTCTTTGTAATCATCTCCCTTTATAACGATGTGTCTTCATAACAATCTCCTCTAGAATCTGAGAAGTGGATGGAAATTTTTTTCATTGGTCGTCTATATATCTAATTGCATCACAATTACCTTTCTGACACAGTCTTCAAATAGAACAACCATACGCATTCGAGAATCACAGTTTTTTATGAAGTTAACAAGTGTTTTGTGATCAGCCTTCTCCATGTCATGGCCATTAATTGACAGGATAACATCACCTGAAAACCAACACATTTAATGTTACATACTTGAAGTGCATCCGTCTTTGCTAAAGTGAACACTACCGTACACAGAAGAGAGAAAGTATTGCAATGTAGAACTGTTTTAGCAATGGGACATGAAGAAACATACTGTTCAAATGACACTGATTTTCACTTATGGTAATTGTTGAGCAAAGAGACGTACTTGCTTACACGAACTTAGAGGAAAGTTTACTTCAGAACTGCGGCCTGAATTCAATTTGTTTCCATGTTCTTATTGTTTATGTTGTTTATTCACTACAAACAGAATGATAATTGAACATATATATTGTCCAGCTGGATAATTTAAGGAGGTATTTCTAAAGTACACAGCAACTTAAAAACCTTCCCCAGGAACAAGAACAACATTGACCAACCAGAAAGAAGAATCCATTAAACAAGAATTAAGATTTTTTTTATGGAAAAACAAACAAACAAGTCCACTACAATGGCAGAGCAAAATAGCCACATGTCATTATCTATATATCATCAGAACATAAGATTGAAACACAAAATTGATGAATTAGCTTGCTACTTAGTAGCTAAGGTATTGCACCCATACTTTGTATGCATAACAAAACCATATTTAATGGAACAGAAACTTTTATTACTTAATCATGAAAATTATCATTTTGTCTCAAATTTCTCATGTATAAACAATACAGGTGTAGGTGTACGTATTTACATAAGATCTGACAAGATAAAAAACACTAGCAAAAAATACCTCTCAATTTTGTACAGAAAAAATCTTTGAAGCATGTGTTGCTCAAGTTATTGTTGAAAAATTTTCATTTACAATAGTGTGGATACATAGATCTTCAGCTGGTGATTTTGACCAGTTTTTACATTTTAAATTTATGTGATTTGACTATGAAATATTTGCATAATTTTAATATGGAATTTGTTATATGTGGTGATTTTAACATCAACTTTTACAAGGAGTCTATTTTTACCAAAAAAATAACCTTACACTTTCAGTCTTATAATCGGTTTCAGGCAATTAATTTTCCAACTAGAATATGTAAGGTTTAGAGTTTTGCATTTGATAATATATTTGTGGACTGTGGTAGAATTAACTCACATTATGTATTGCCTATAATCAATGGCCTTTCTGACCATGAGGCTCATTATCTGGTTTTAAATAATGTCTTCAACCCCAGACAAAAGCAATCATTCAGAACTAGGACAATACCTAATGAAACAATAACAGAATTCTAAAATATGTTAATAAATGAAAACTGGGATGAAGTTCTACAGCATAAAGATGTAAACAAAGGTTTTAATATATTTTTAAGCACATTTCTACATAAATTTGACACTTCCTTTCCTATGCGAAATGTTATCAACAAAACAAAAAACAATCAATGGATAACTGCAGGTACTGAAGAATATTGTAAGCATAAGAAGAGTCTCTATATTTTGAGTAAAACTACTAACTGTCCCACAATAAAAACATTCTATACTCAGTAAATTATCATGAAAAGTAATTACAAAGGCTAATCATCTATGTTATAATGAATTAATAAATACATCTGGGAACAAAAATAAAACATTATGGAGGATAACAAATAAAGAAACTGGTAAATCTAATCTTACAAAGTACATTCCTACAGAATTTAACCTGGGCAGTAGATTCCGAAACAACCCTGCCAATGTATTTAATAAATATTACTTAATATAATTGAAGAACTAAGGATACAACTAGCTAATACTGAAACTACCAAATATTCACTTAAGGAAGCTTTCCCACAGGGATTACCTGAGATAATCATCCCAGTCATTGAATCTGAAGTAAAATGTATAATTAAATTCTTAAAGAATACATATTCAAGTGGTCATGATGGAATATCTAATAAAATTACAAAAGCAGGCTGTGATCATATTAGCAAACCCCTTTCCTACATTCTTAATATGTCTCTTACACAAGGAATATTCGCAGACAGATTTAAATACTCTGTCATAAAACCAATTTATAAAAATAGTGACAAAGCACAAATTTCAAATTATTGACCTGTTTCTCTACTTATGGGATTCCCAAAAAATTGTAATATCTTGAAGATTAAAGCAACATCTAAGTATGTGTAATATATTAACTTCAGAACAATATGGTTTCTGAGATGGAGTATCAACCAGTGATGCCATTTATAAACTTATTAATTCTGTTTATGAAGTAAGGAATAACAAACACTACATTGCTTGCATTTTCTTTGATATAACTACAGCCTTTGATTGCGTAAGCCATGAGGTTCTGTTTTTTAAATTGGAACGCTACATGGTGATGGGAATAGTCTTAAATTGGTTTAGGTCTTACTTAAATGATAGAAGACAGACAGTATCCTTAGAATAAACAGCAACCCATTGCTCTCAGTCAGATTTGGAGTCGATGAGGTGCAGAGTCCCTCTAGGTTCTGTCTTGGGCTCAATGCTGTTTAATATATATATATATATGAACGATCTCCCAAAAATCATGGATAAACTTCACGCACCATATTATATGCCGATGACACTAAAATTATAGTAACATTTACTATCAATAATGACTTACAGAAAAAAGTAAATGTAACTTTTTTACTCATTTCTGAAAGGTTTCAAATAAACCAGATTGTTTTGAATAAGAATAAAATACTTGCAATTAACTTTTCAGTGTCTAAAACTCTGACTCATACCCTAAATATATAATACTTGATAATCAAAAACTTACTCTTACAGAATCAATTAAATTCTTGGGTATGCATTTAGAGAGCAATTTATCATGGACATTCCACGTGGAAAAATTATTGAATAAAATGAGTGTAGTATGCTATATGATGAGGAAGTAATATTATTATCTGAATCTAGGCTCATTAAAGAGAGTTTATTTTGCACACTTTCAATCATTATTGCAATTTGGGATAATTTTCTGTGGCTTAACTACAAACCTACATAAGGTATGTATAATGCAAAAGAGAACAGTAAGATTGATGTTGGGATAAACACACAGGACAACTAGTAGAGAGAAATTTAAGAAGTTACAAATATTAACTGAACCAAGTTTATAAATACTTTAAATGACGATGCTTGTCATTAAAATTCCTGACAAGTATCAAACTAATGTTTCAACTCATAGCAAAGATATGAGACAAAAAACCAACTTCATTTACGATCATTAAGACTACCTTCAGTCCAAAAGGGTGTCTGCTGTTTCTCAATAAGGATATTTAATAAACATCCACCACACACTGCACAAATACATGAAAATACAATGGCCTTCAAGAACACTCTAAAAAATTTCTCATAAAAAGTGCCTTTTATTCCATAAATTAATTTACGTCAGGTAATCACTATGAAGAATAGTTCAAATTTTTAAGAAAGGAAAGATCATGAACAACGATAAAAATAATCGTCTTCATATTATGTACATATGCAAAATTTTAGACACTATACTTCATAATAATTTCTAATAATCATATTGTCAACTGTACATAGCTGTTGGACTATGACAAGAGTGTACTGTGCAATAAAATTTTTGTATTATATTGTATTATATTGACCAATTTCAAATTCATTTCCACTTAGTTCAAATAATGGATCTGTGAAACGTGAATTATGAAAATCTAAACTTATCAGTTTCTAAAGTACACAGCAACTTGTCAAAGAGAAAGTTCTTAGCACACACACAAAACTGCTACTGCATCCATCAATCAATGCTCCATTGGGTGCTGCCTGTGGTAAGAAACAAGAAACAATACACGAAAATGGACAAACATACACATATGCACAACTGATTTCAGTGAGGAAAAGTATGACATGCATGAGAATGACATTTTTAATATGAATTACATTTACCTTCCCGCATGCCAGCCCTAAACGCGGCTCCATCATAATCAACATAATCGACATATGTGATCATCTCTATTTCTTGTTCTTTCTTGTAGTGTATCCCATAACTCTGTAACAGAAAGTTGCCCATCTGTATTAAAATGCCTCAACCTCGATCATTTACAGCTTTCTCTTCATGTTGTTGCTCAGTTTCATCTGGTCTATGTACTACACATCACCATTTTCAAGAGAACTGATGTTCCTTGAGTGTTGTGATTTATGTACAGGAAAGCTATCAGCTTCAAACAGTTCTCACATGCCACACATAAGTCAACTGAATTACTCAGTACAAACTGTCAAACAGAATGGAATAGAACTGAATACAGTAAATTATTTAATTTGTGTTTAAAAATATTTAATCAATATGAATGAAATAATTCATACGATAAATTTCACTAGTGTATGATATTTTTGTCCTGAAATAGTTTTCATTGTCCCTTTAAACAATATTTAGAAGAAATATTACTGAAAAATAAAGACATCCTGCAAAGGTTCTGTACATGTAAAACTGCCCCTCTGGTTAATCACCTGCTATGAAAGTACATGCAGGAGTGGACGGAAATCTCCGCACATTCTTAATCTCTGCACTAGGTGGAGGTGAATGGTTACATTCATGCTCTGACCACTTAATTATCAGTAAAGAGCTATGGGAAACCAGTGGCTGGGAGTCTGCATGGTCCCCATATCCAATCTTGGGACACTGACCATCAGAAAAATCTTTATCCCTGTTGTAAACAAATCTTTGTCACCCAACACACTGCTATTTGACTTAAGGATGGAGCAATAATAAATCGTTAGGAGATGATGCAGAAATCAAATCATTTACATTGTCTTTGCCACTGGTAGTTTCTGGTAAATGACAAAATCTCTGACCCTTAGATGAAAACAGCTCTAACTCCAATTTATATAATTTTCTAATTGTTATTGTGATAAAGTCTACAAATAAAATTTATTTAGTGATAAAACCAGAAAATCAAAGAAAACTGTTAACTGACATCGAGAAAGGCAGCTCTTCGACTTACTGCATGATTATTAATAATGTGTAGCATTTGTGGTGGACAAAGTAGTTCTGAGGCAGGTATTTTCCTCAGTACTTCAGTTTACCCCTATCAGTACCATTCCACCAAAGCTCTGTACTCATATAGCATTCATATACCTTCAACACTATATAATCTTAGTAAATGGAAGTGGCATTAAATAAGAAAACTTTTCCAAAATTTAAAGAATTTGTATAAAAATTATGTAGTGTAAAGATGCTGGCATACTTAAAGTTGCTGCTCTACAAGCCATGACTGCGTATAATGGAAGAAGAGGTAGAACCCCACTCATTCTTAACCTCAGTACAAGATTGAGGTGAACGGCCAACACATCGGCCGCTTTAACCCCAGTAAAAAACCTCCGGTACCAACTAAGCAGGAGGCCGGGTGAGTCCAAAAGCCAGTTTGGACGTTGTGGAGAAGAGAAAAAATCCCTTGCCCAGCCGGAAATCCAACGACTCACCATTTGCGGAAGGTGTCAGAAGAGTATTTAATTGGATTAAAGGGCACAAAGGCACAGTGAATGTAACACGGCGCTATGTTTACTCTTTCAAAGTAGTTCACAGCACGAACTAAACATCTGGGGGCCTCTCCCGCCTTTTCCTTAACAGAGTGAATATCCTCTTGTGGCCACTTTCCTACATGATCTGTTTCCTTTACGAGGTGATTTAGGGAGGTCTAATGATTGGCCTACGGGCTGAATAACGAGGAATACTCGGCACTATGGATGCAAACAAACACAAATACAAAAGAATGAAAGATTGTTCTCTTCTTCAAAACATCCACATCTGCTCTGGGGCACATTCACCCGCCCACAGGGGGCTCTTTTCCCTAGGGGTTAAGCGGCTGGGGCGTGAATCTGACCAATTCTACCTAGTAGACCTATATCTCCAGTTCCCCACAACTGGAAATGTCATGCATAGGAACGAATTTAATGGCTACGAATACCAAACAAGAGGCAAAGTTGGCCCTGTCCACACGCCAAGAAGGTATAGAGGGGGAGTGCAGATATAGCTTCACTCATTTTTAAATTCAGTACTAGATAAAGGAAATGATCAACTTCAGGTCCCCGGCCGCAGTACTCCCGGGGAAAAAGAACCCGGTACCAATTCAAAACAAGGCTGCGTGGTCACTACAGCCACTCCGGACGTTCTGGAGAAAAGAAAAATCTCTTGTCCTGCAGGTACCCGAGTGCCATAACGTCCAGTGCGTCATCTAATCACTGTAATGACTACGCCTTCCCGGCTCCATAAAATATCAAAGGACTTCATTTTATGCAAGACAGGCAGCGTGTGGGTAACGCAATATTGAGGCACGTTTGTGTAACCATTATTGTAGCGGAAAAGCAATCAGTAATACATAATCTGAGTATTGATATTAATATTTATATTTTATTTACGTTCCATGAATCCACAATAACAACAAATAGGATATAGAACATGTCAAGAGTAATATGTTGTATAAATGTTTGGAATCAAAACAAAATGATTCCAACTAGTGTGTGTTTGTAACCTTAGGTATCCAGCATGCAATTCGCATGCGCCATATTGTCATCTATGGCCTATCCGGCTCTACAATATATTTTCACCTTATTTCATAAACGGCACGATTTTCGGAAAAAAAAAGTAATTGAACAGGAAATGGGTTTTTTATATTCTCCACAAATTTTGTGTGAAAAATATTTCGTTCTGAGAGGAATTCAGAGAGATATGATCATAAATGTACATTGGTCTGATTGTAAAGAACCCATTATTCTTGCCAGGTTGTGACGAAACTGGAATTTTCTCGACAGATTTTCGAAAAACACTCAAATATCAAATTTCATGCAAATTCTTCCAGTGGGAACCGAAGCGTTCCATGCGGACGGACAGACAGACATAGCGATGCTAATAGTCGCTTTTCGCAGTTTTAGCGAACGCGCCCAAAAATGCCTGAAAAACAGGCTATTTGTTGCACGTCACGTTGCTAATTTTGTATTTACTATACAAGACTTCAACGCAGTATTGATTCCTTATAGGGTGCTCTCAGGTCTATATGAATCAAAGAACACACTACCATTCAGGTTTACGAATACACACAGAATGCATTATCTTAGCTTTAGCCAGAGGGCTTGCAATACTGCGTACTGCTTTCAGTGCAGGCAAATAACCAAGCACTGGGACACCTTGTCTGCCAGACGTCATCACCATCAACACATTTTTCCTATATTTCGTAACCACGGAAGTTGTGGCCTGCATTACCTGTAGCGTAAACCCAAACGAGCCATTCTTCTTCTCCACGATAATAGTGCGGCGCCGACGGTCTTCCTCAGGCTTGCTTGCCGTCACTCGGTCGGGTTTCACACGCTCCAGGATTTGTGACTGTAAGAACAAGATGAACACCATTGCAGAATCAGATGTTTCAACAATCCCAAAACCGTAACCCACCACTGGACAAAGACGTTCCCCAGTTCAATCCACCTTAACGTTGTCCTTTCTCTTTTGGTCCTCCAATTCTTACTTTTCCAAGACATTTCTCTTACCACAGTTCTGTATAATTTACCTTGTATCCTCCAACCTAACTACATGTCCCACCCATCATAATCTCCTAGATTTCACTAAAGTGACAATACCAGTTGAACTGTATAAATTGCGAAGTTACTGACTACGTAACTTTCTAAATTGTTGGCGAAAACAAATAAGCATCCGATTTTGCGAAATCTGTCGAAGTTCTACAGCGAAAGGACAAAGCCTGTGTGAGACAACCTGCGTCATTAAACACCTGCATTCTTTGCTCGCGTCATGAGAAACAAGATTGAAAAGGCGTATTCCAAACGGGGTACATTAAAATGCATAAAGTTGTCGCTGCCCGCCTCACGAAGGCTTACATGGGGAGCAGAGGTACAGTCCTACGCATTATTAACCTCGGCACCAAATGGAGATAGGTTGTTAACTTCAGGCCCCAGCCGTTTTACCACCGGGAAAGCACTCCGGTATCAATCGAATAGGAGGTTGGGTGAGACGCAGAGCTGGTCTGGTCGTTTTGGAGAACAGAAAAACTTCTTGCGCCTACCGAATTTGAACTCCGGACCTTCCAACCTGTAGCCTAGTTACTACACCGACTACGCTACCCCGGCTCCAAAACGGGTACACGCTCTTCCAAAATTTTCGTGGTCTCAGAATGTGCGTTCCTCCACTGCACTGATATTTGCCCACTGTAGATGGAAATGCATACTTCCATCTGTTCGTCTTCTTCATTTGAAGCCGGTGTCTTGTGGCAGAAATGAGTATTGATTCTCGTAACCCAGATAAAAACTGTTTTTGACAAAGTCAGTGTATTACTTTCCTTGTTTTCTTCAAAGCGTATACCATAATGGCCGATTCCAGTGGCCGCGCGGTCTAAGGCGCGGGTTTGCAGCAGCTTGCTTGCTGGGATTCTGGGTTCGAATTCCGCCGGGGTCATCTATGTCTTTCTCTCGTCAGTGTTGTGTGTTGTCGGGTATTAGTCTCTGCGACGGGCCGACCACTCGTCCAGAGGAATTCTACTGAGAGT
>JGI24699J35502_11133552_pt1 | contig 11852 bp, 9 predicted proteins | sample TergutMp193P4_FD_35502 | JGI IMG/M metagenome (IMG submission 35502) | reverse complement strand
CTAGGGTTGGCGGAACCCCGCCGGTGCGGTGGTCGAGGATGATGCCGACCGCCAACATCACTGCGATGGCAGAGACGAAGCCGCCCATATTGGCGAAGCCCTGTACCGTGCTGCGCCGGTTGGGCGCGTTGTAAGTAGCGGCAAGGTCAAGGCCGATTAGGGAAGCGGGGCCGCCGATGGCCAGCAGCACAATCGCGACGCCGAATACCGGCGCTGGTAACGGGTTGTCTGGCACTAAAATTAGTAACCAGCCGACGGCCACCGCTGCTCCGATTATGAGTGCCGCTTTGGAGCGCTGATGGGGGTATCGGGCCGTAAACTGTCCGATTATCGGGGCGGCGACCACCGAACTCACCACGACTATTGTCAACATTAAGGCGGAGATGTTCTCTGGGTAGTGTTCGCCTTCAATCATGAAGGGAAACCCCCACATCAACATAAATACCGTGGTGCTGACGCCGCCGAGCATGTGCGCGAAAAATCCTAGCCAAGTGGCCGGATGGCGGAGCGCTTCGCCGAAGGTCGCCTTCTCGCTGTTGATGTAGGTTTGCCGAACTTCGGCCTTGGTATCCTTTGTCGGTGGCTTAACAAATACTGCGGCGACGATTGCAGCGGCGGCGCTAGCAATCGCCAAGGCGACGAAAGCTGATGTCCACCCCGCTTGCTCTAAGGCAATAGCAAATGGAAACGCGGAAACGATTTGGCCGAGTTGGCCGGTTACCCCCGTTATCTGCGTTAATAACGGCACACGTGGGCGCGGGAACCAGTCCCACACTAACCGTACTGCCGACACAAAAATGGTGGCGTCCCCGGCGCCAATCAGCACGCGCGCGGCGATTGCCCATTCGACGGTGGGCACCAACGCCATGGCGAGTTGGCCGAGCGACATCGCAATTGCTCCCACGACCAGCAATCGTCTTGGCCCCCAAATATCAAGCGCCATCCCAGCCGGGATTTGCATTGCAGCATAGACGCCTAATTGCACCACGACAAATAGTGAGAGCACCGTCGCGGAAACTCCGAACCAAGTCACAGCCACTAATCCGGCCACCCCGAAAGATGATCGGTTAACTACTGCCACTACATAAACAAAAAGTCCAGCGCCCCAGATAATCCAAGGGTTGCGGTGGGTATTTGCTATTCGGTGTGAAGTTATCATTTAGTCGTCATAGTCTTACACTCGGTTGCCATAATGTGATAAAGTATTCTAGTTGCTGGCTTTACTTAGTATGGCTATTTACTGCATCGATCTTTGTCAGGCCTATTTGCTCCCGGTACAGCGGATCGCTGGCGGCTAGTTCTTGGTGGGTGCCGATGGCGCGGACGTGGCCGTTTTCGAGCAACACCACTTGGTCGGCTTGTTGGAGTAAGTCCTCATCGTCGGTAATGGTGATAACCGCCCGCTGCTGCGCCAGTTCCGCGATGGCCTCATGGATGGCGTCGGCGGTGCGGTAGTCGGCTTGGGTGGTGACTTCATCAAACAGCGTGATGTCGGCCTGCTGTAAGAGCGCCCGCGCGATGGCGAGCCGTTGCAGCGTGCCGGTGGAGGTGGTGGCGGTGACGAGTTTCGTGTCCAAGCCGTCGGGCAGTTCGCGGATGGCGTCGCCGGAATGGATGGCGTCAAGTACCGTCCACATTTCTTTTTCGCTAATGCCGGGGCGGGCGATCGCGAGGTTATCTCGGATGGTGCCGGGCACGATGGTGGGATCCTCATCCACGTAGGCGAACCGCTCTCTTACGGCGGCGTATGGGAGTTGTTCGTACGGCGCGCCGTCAAGCTTGATGGAACCGGTGGTGGGGTTGATGAACCGCATCGCTAACGAGAACGCCGACGTTTTGCCAGCGCCCGGTGGGCCGACGATGGCGAGGTGGCCAGTGCGGGGGATGGCGAGGTTTAGGCCAGAAACTACCTCGGTGCCGGTGGGGGAGTATTGCGCCGAAACGTTTTCGAACTCTAGGATTGGCGTGGTGAGATCGCGGATCGAGTCCGCAATGACGGGAGAGGTCTTGTCTCCCATAACGAGAGAGGTCTTGTCATCATCGGGTTCCTCAAGTTGGATATCCTCTATTTCGCTGATGCGCTTTGAGGCCGCTAAGCCGGTTTGGATGGTTGAGAAGCCGTCCGCGACTTCTAGTAATGGGAAAGTGAAATTAGTGGTGTACATAAAGAATGCTACTAAGGCCGCAATACTTAGGTAGCCTTGCGATACTCGATATGCGCCGACGCCCAGCACCACCACCGAGATAATCTGCATCCCGCCTAAACCGAGTTCGTAACCCAGCACCTCGATAATCGCGGACCTTACCCCATGTTTGCGGGCATCCTGGGCCGCAGTTAACACTGCTTCCGACCGGCTTTGTTCCGCGCGTAACGCCTTAATGGTACGCAGCGAGCCGACCGAGGAATCTAGCTCGTTGCTCATTATTCCCACGGCATCCTGCGATTTAGCCCGCTCGCGCCCAGCAATTGGCATCACTAAACCCATAAACACGCTCAGCACCACTAAAGCGCCCAGCGTCACCCCGAGCAACAGCGGGTCAATAATGCCCATAAAAATCAGGGTGCCGATTATCCCGGCAATCGCGGTGACAAACGAGATAAAACCGCTGGCGACAGATAATGAGATCAGGGGAGCGTCGCTAGTTGCCCGGGATATTAAGTCAGCCGTTGGGCGGGATAACACGTCGGAAACGCGGCCAAATAGTAGCCGATGGGTAATGTTACGGCGCACATCATAAACGGCATGTTCCCCCGCTCGGCTCAACATTAACCATTGCGCTAAAAGGGTTACTAAACCAATAAAGGTCAATACCGCAAATAAGATAATGTCCCCGCGAAAGGAAGTGCCAGTTGCGAGCCGCTCAATCACATTTTCCATAATGCGCGGCGCCCACAGCCCGGTCACCGTCGCGATAACCCCAAGCAACGCCCCCAACGCAATCTGCCAGCGGTAAGGCTTCAATAACCCTAAATAGGTTGCCCAACTCCGGTCACTTTGCTTAGCCGCCGCAGCTTTATCCGCTTTAGCTGACATCACAGGTTTCCGCTACCTAGTACGCACCAGAACTTACGCACGGAGGAACCGCCCGCCTGCCCGCAGCGCCCACACGATGGTCACGGCGTCTACGCCCTCTTGCAGCCAAGCCCCAGCCAAAGCAGGCAAGCGCCCGGTCGCCGCAAACAGCATCAGCGCCACCGAGATGCCGATGCCGATCCAAATGGACTGCATCGCCACCCCAACCGTCTGCCGCCCAATCTTGTACGCCTCAGCCACATTAGATACGTCGTCTTTCAGAATCACCACGTCAGCGGATTCCGAGGCCGCCGTTGAACCGCGTGCCGCCATCGCAATGCCGACATCGGCAGCAGCCAAAACGGGCGCGTCGTTTACGCCGTCGCCCACCATCACCACCGGATGCGGCAGCTCGCGCACACCGTTCAGTTTGTCGGCGGGCAAGCAACTAGCGTGGACATCGGTAATGCCTACCTGCTTGGCGACAAAGTTAGCGGTCGCAGGCTCGTCGCCCGTGAACATCGCGATATTCTGCACCCCCGCCTCCCGCAAGGACGCCACAGTAGCAGCCGCATCGGGCCGCAAGGTGTCGCTCAAAACCAGCGTGCCCGCAAAAGCCCCATCCACAGCCACCAGCACCGAAATCTGTCCTGGGTCAAGCTCCACAGCGGGCGGTTCCACCCCGGTCTGGGCTATCAAATAGGCGCGCTTACCCACTACCACCGTGCGGCCATTAACTATGGCCCGCGCCCCGCCACCGGTCTCCTCGTTGACTTCCGACGGGGTAACCAACGTGAGCGACCGTTCGCCAGCCCCGGCGACAATCGCTTCGGCCAAGATATGCGTAGAGCCTTGCTCAGCGCTGGCCGCCAAGGTGAGTAGCTCATCCTCGGACATATCGCCAACAGGCCGGACGGCCAGCAACTTAGGCGCCCACGCTGGCCGCACCGCCACTAACTTAGGCGCGCCCAACGTCAGAGTGCCGGTCTTATCAAACGCGAAACTCTTAGCGCGCCGCAACTGCTCCAAGCTGGCACTCGACCTAAAGATAATGCCCTTGCGCGCGGCGCGGCTCATCCCGGCCATGAACGCTACTGGCGCGGCAATCAACAACGGGCACGGCGTGGCGACCACCAACACCTCGGCGAACCGCAAGGCGCTGCCCGAATGCCACCACGCGAACCCCGCAATCGCAAACGCAATGATGGTAAACGGTATCGCATATCTATCCGCCATCCGCACCATGGGAGAGCGGCTTTCGGAGGCCTCTTGCACTAACGCCACGATCTGCTGGTATTGGCTATGCAAGGCATCCTGCGTGGCCGTGATGGTCACCGTGGTGCCGCCGTTTACCGAGCCGGACAATACTTGGTCGCCCGCCTTTAATTCGCGGGGCAACGACTCGCCGGTTAGTGACGATTCATCGAATGACCCGGAATCCGTGACCAGCGTTCCGTCCACCGGCACGGTTTCATGCGCGCGGATCACCAACTTATCGCCCACCACCACTTGATCTACCAGCACATCCTCGGTACCACCATTGGCGGTCAATCGGTGCGCCTCGCGCGGCGTATTCGACATCAGCGCTGTTAAATCGCGTTTCGCCCGGCCATTGGCGTAATCCTCCAACGCCTCGCCGCCCGTCACCATCAGCACAATCACCAGCGTCGCCCAATACTCACCCACAGCAGCAGTCGCGATGATGGCCGTCAGCGCCAAAATATCCAGCCCGACGTGCCCCTCGCGGATGGACTTAATCATCTCCAACACCGACATTACGGCGATGATCGCCGCCCACAGCAAAATCAGCAGTTGCGGCAGCGTGACGGCATAATGCCATCCGAAATGGTGAACTTGCGCAAGGGTAAGTAGCGGAGTGGTCAACCGAAACACAAACTGCAACAGCAGGCCGACCAGCCCCACCAACAACGTGCCGGTGACAAACTTATATGTGCGCAATAGGCCGAGCAGTTTGGCTCCCACGGAAGTTTTGGCAGCGTCAAGGCCAGAACTAGCGTTGGGTGCGCCAAACGTAGGAGCGGAGAGCGGGGCGGTTTCAGCCATACCTTAATCCAATCACGCGGCACGGACAAAATAACTCCGGACGCCACCCGTACCGCCAAATCGCGCCAGTGAGGCCGATTACTCATGCATAATCCGGGCAGGACACAGACTTAGTTGAGTGCCGGATGACGGGAGATGTGGCTTGCCAAATCAACACGCTTTACGATTGTCGCCTTTAAGATAGCAAGCGTGGCAACTTACACCGTACGCGGGGCGGCGCAGCGCGAGGTCAGGCCGGAGCGCGCCAAGGCACTGCTCGGCGTGGAGGCAACGGGCGCCCACCGGGGCGAGGTGTGGGAGCAAGCGCAGCAGGCGCATCAGCATCTAACCAGCCAAGCTGCCGAGTTGGTGGCAACAGGGCAGGCCGCAGACTGGACGGCGCAAGAAATCCAAGTCGGCACCTATCAAGAGTGGGTGCCACTGGCAGGCAACCCCGGCCAATCGGAGCCAGTCCGGCGATTCCGGGCGAGCGGCGACGTGGCGGTGGAGTTCACCGACTTTACGGCATTGAGCCGCTGGCTGGCCACAGTGGCTGAAATCCCTAATGTGGAGGTACGCGGGGTCAGTTGGAGCCTGACCACCGCAACCCGCGTTAGATTATTGCGCGAGATAAGGCACGAGGCAGTCCAAGACGCCATCCAGCGAGCACGCGATTACGCCGCTGACTTTGGCCAACCAGAACTAACCCTCAGCGCAGTATATGAACCGGGACTCTATCCCGGCCCCGATAGCAGTGGAGGTATCGCCAACCCAGTTATGCCACGCGCCCTGATGATGGCCGATTCCAGCGCCGCTATGCCCAGCGTCGAACTAAAACCCGCCACCATTTCACTAACTGCGGAAATCATCGCGGTATTCACGTCGGCCTAAACCGATCGCTTTGTTTGTGATGATTCTCGGGTCTGGGCGTTGATTTGTGAGAAACTAAAGCTATGCGCGCGGAGATAATTGCGGTTGGGACGGAGTTGCTGCTTGGCGAAGTGGTTAACACTAATGCCGCGTTTTTGGCGCGAGAGTTGGCGGCGCTGGGGATATCTTGCCATTTTCAGCAGGTGGTGGGGGATAACCCTTCCCGGCTGCGCGAGGCACTTAACATAGCGCTCTCCCGGAGCGATTTGGTGCTTACGACCGGTGGACTCGGGCCTACTAAGGATGACCTGACGAAAGAGACAGTTGCCGCTGCGCTTGATATTCCGTTGGAGTTCCATGAGCCAAGTTGGGGGCATCTGGTAGCCCGATTGGCGGCTCGCGGGCGGCAACCCGAGCCGAGCCATCGGCGCGAAGCCCTGATGCCGGTCGGAGCTACGGTGTTCCCTAATCCCCAGGGCACGGCCAATGCGCTGGCGGTAAGCGTTGCGCGGTCGGCTGGGGGCGAGATTGCGGGTCAAGCCCGCAATGACGGTAATGGTCAAACCAGCTATAGCGTCATAGGGTCGAACCAAACAGTCATCATGTTGCCCGGCCCACCTCGGGAAATGTCGGCCACTTTCACGGAGCAAGTGGCTCCATATCTAAGCGCCAAATCATCGGGCACGTTAGTCTCCCACAATCTGCACTTTTTCGGCATCGGCGAATCGCAGCTTGAAGCCCTACTCCCGGCAGGTTGGCTCGAAAACGAGAACCCGACTACCGCCATCTATGCTGGCTCAGGTGAAGTCAGAGTGAGGATTTCAGCGCGAGCGGAAACGGCGTTGGATGCCGAAAACATTATCGAGCCGTTAATTGCCGATCTGCAAAAACTATTCCCAGAATATCTTTACGGTATTGACGCCGACTTACCAACTACCTTAGTAGAGTTGCTTAAAGAAAAAGGCCTTACCATTGCGACCGCTGAGAGTTGCACGGGCGGAAAGATTGCTTCCAGCATAACCGGAGTTCCGGGAAGTTCTGAAGTATTCGGTTATGGGGTAGTAAGTTATGCCAATAGCGCCAAAATGGAATTGCTTGGCGTTAGGGCAGACACGTTAGCGCTCTATGGTGCGGTATCCGAGGAAACTGCCATCGAAATGGCGGAAGGCATAAAGAACCTAAGCGGCGCCGACATCGGCATAGGTATTACTGGCATCGCAGGCCCCGAAGGTGGATCAGCGGAAAAGCCAGTCGGTCTAGTCTGGGTTGGGATAGCCAGTCCGCAAGGCATCACCACCAAGCAACTAAACCTCGCGCGCGGCCTGACCGACCAGCGTCATCTCATTCAAGAAATGGCCACCCTGCACGCCTTAAACCTCGCCCGGCAGGCTGCGCAAACTTTATGAATTCAGTGTTGCCGGTCACGGCCAGCATGAGTAAAGAAATGCCTCTGTTTCAACCAAGTTTACTCTCACTAGATATCAATACTCGAAGCCAGTGATTGCAACTAATCGCGCCAGAACATCAAGTTCGTGACAGTTGGCTGCTATGTTTGGCGAACCCCGTAGTCGGGGTGATGCGTATTAGGACGATCAACGGTGAGGTAGCCGGAGTTCAAGGTAGAAGCGGACAGGGGCGTCGATATATGTTTTTCAGTAATCCCCCACGAGATTCAGTGAGTTGGGATGCGCCCTTTGGTGGCCTTGGTCAAGGTTTTGGCTTTGGAACTGGACACAGGAGAGTTGTATCGGGCAGTACTTTGTGTGGTGCATAGATGACTAACCGCACACGTTGGCTACTATGCGGATTGGCGTTAGCGGTAGTTACCGCTGGTTGTACCCAGACAGTACTTGAAAGCGGAGAAGCAGAAGTATCTGCGAACTATTCGAGCGGAACGTGGGCTGATAGGCAACGAGCAGTAGACGTGCAAGTGGCGCAATGTATGCGAACCCTAACAGGGTTGGGAGAGGATATTATCTTTGTTAACCCCGAATTAATCGCTATTGCCGTTGAATTGCCTGCTGGGTTTGATGATGCTGCAACATCCGCAGCGGTTAGAGGGGCTTTTGAGGTTTGTAGCATTGAGTATCCGCCAATACCCCACGAAGACCATCCAATATCAGTAGCGCAGGCAGAAGCCTACTATACGGCGCTTATGGCTTCTGGCCAGTGTTTGCGGGAATTGGGATACCCCATTTCCGATCCACCAAGCCGCGCAGTAATCATTGATGACTTGATGAGTCCGCCTTGGGGGGCTTGGGATCCTTGGATGGAAATCCTGCTTTGGCAAGACCCTCAGCATAGTTGGCAAACAGCCATTTCTGAATGTCCGCGCCCTAGCATTTGGGATTTCGCCAATTAACCTATTCTGCTATGGAGATTGGTCTCAGCCGAACACAAAGCAATATTCGCAATAACAAAGAGGAGCCAGACATGAAAACCTTAACAACCGGCATCCGCCGAGCTATAAGCACCGTATTATCTAGCGCAGGGAAACTAGGTAACACCTTGGCAGCCGCCATAACCCACTACACCCAGTAACACGCTGGGGAGAATGCCAGAAAATTTTACAATAGTGCCTCTTATTCCCGCCTTAGAAGGGCGGGAGTCGAGGCGGGTGCGGGCCAGGGGGATGGTGGTGAGGACGATGATTGCCACGCCGCTGATGGTCAGCCCGATTAGCAGCAGCCAAGATGTTGGTTGCAGTACTACACCGCCGAATACCATCGCCAGCACCTGAACGCTGAGCAGCCCAAACCCGAGCGCCAACCCGCTACTAACCAAGGCAGGCAGAATAACTTGCAACATTTGGGCGCGCACCAGCAGCGACGGTGGCACGCCGATCATTACCAAGCGGCCCACATTGCGGCGGCGTTCCAGCGCGCGGTCAATGGCGGATAAGCCCACCGTAATCAAGCTCAGCATAAGCATCACCCCAGCCGCCGCGTAAAGAAAAGAACGAGTCTGTTGGAACTGTTCATAGCGGTCGCCGTGGGGTGAGACCGCCCGCCAACCGTGCTGGGCAGCGCGCGCTGCGACGGCGGCAAAGGCAGCCGCACCACCATCGGCAATAACATCAACCCGCGTAATGGGCGTTATTCCATCAGCATATCCTAACGCCCGTAACCTATTGTCGAATAGTGCAGCGGGGATGAACGCTACCGGGACGAATTCGTTAGTGAATGCCCCATAAGCCGTTATCGGAGTCGCGGACATTTCGAATATGCCGACCTCGATCGGTTGTCCAATCGGGGACAGAAACGGCACGCCCATCAGACTTATGGCACAAGATTGGCAAGGGGGCGCTGGGTTAGCCACGGGACTCAGGTAGCTGCGAAAAGCTCCGGTTGGGGCGAATATCCGCGCGGGCTGCAAATCAGAACATCCGGTAATGGTAAACCCGCTCAACGATTCCGATAAGGCCAAGTCCGCGCAGGTGCCAACAAAGGCTTGGCCGCGCGGCCACCAACCCACCCAATCGTCTTGCAGCACAGCGGCAGGCACCGAAGTGAGCACCCCGCGCACCTCGGGCAAATCCTGAAAAGCTGCCGCAACCGCCGCGCGGTCAGTTGTCCACAACGTCGGTTGACCAACTACGCCAAACCCGCCCCAATGGGTGAAGTCGGCGGCGGTCGGCTCCCCCTTATCCGTCCAAAGGATAATGCGCTGTGGGCCAGCACCCGCCGCCCGCACCGCTGGGGCAGTGTCCTCGGTGCCCGCCAATAGCCCGACCACTCCCAACACCACGGAGCCGAACAGTAGCGCCACCACCAGGCCAGATACCACGCGGGTGGTGCTGGCAGTATCCACCTCGGTAGTGCGGGCGGCTAGCCGAACCGTCATGCTGGGCGACCAGGCGGCCAGCCGTCGGGCCAAGAACACCGTGATAGCGGGCGTCAACTGCACAATCCCCACCGCACCTAGCAGCATCGCGGCCACAACAATCGGCATCCACAGCCCGACATTTGCGAGCCGCCGCGCAGCCGGACTCAACACCACGCCGTAAGCGGCCAAGGCAATAATGGGGAACGCCAACCGCCACCATCTAGGCCGGAACGCAGTTGCTTCGGAACGCGCAGCGCGGGCGTCATCCTGACCCCAAGTAGCGGCAGTCCCCACCGCCATCGAAAGCGCCACCAAAGCGCCCAGCGCCAGCGCAGCAGACCGCACTGATACCGAAAACACTCCCGGCACCGCGCCCAACCCGCTTAGACTTAGCAGGTTCAGCACCGGCGTGGTTGCCGCGAACAGCAAAGCCCCCAACAGCACGCCGCCCACTGCCAATACGCCATTCTCCACTGCCGCCACCAGCCGCGTCTTGCCCGGCGCCAACCCCAGCAGCCGCAGCGATGCCAACCGCCGGTCGCGCACTCCGGACGACAGCCGCGCCACCGAAATCAGCAGCGTCACGGCGGGCACAATCAGCATTGCCACCAGCAAACCCCACAGCGCCCAGTTGCCCTCTTGGTTGGCAGCGCCGGGAAACATGGCCTCGGGCAAGGCGATGCTAAGCAACAGCAGGTAGGCGCCAATCAGGTTGCCCAGCACAATGGCACCGATACGCAGTGGACCCCCGGCGCGGGCGAGTTTGTAGCCAAGAGCGACTAGTGCGCGCATGGTTATGCCCGCCACAACCGCAAAAGCATAACGCAAATGACGGGGACACCAAGTCCATAGCCCAATACCGCGATAAACCACAATAGTTCAATATTTAGTATTGGCCCAAGCAGCCCCAATAGGCATAACGAGCCGCAAATAGCAGTAACCAGTTTCAGCCTTGCCACTTGCCGAGAGGGTTGCGCATGACTAGACGGCGTGGGTAGCGCTGCCGACGTAAAAAGAAAGGCTAACCCCAAAAAGAGTCCCCAAGCTAGAATATCATTTGGAATCATCCCCGCTGCAACTTCGCTTCTGGAAATGACGTTCGGGTAATGCGCCGCAGCCGTTACCGCAGTTGCACAAGCCATGAAAGCAATAGCGGCCATTTTGTACCCGGCCTTAGTTGTGTCAGCGGAATCCAACAGAGCAATCAATACCAGCAGAATGACAGGCGCCGATAAAATAATCAATACTTCCCAGAGCCGGAACATAATCGGCGTTTGCACAATAAAGTATCCAGTCACTACCACGAAGTACAGTAGCGTTATGCCAATACCGGTAAAGGCGATAATAGTTTTATGTCTGTTAGTCAAAAACTGCTCCTGTCATGTTTGGGTTACTACAAGTTGCTACTGTGAAGCGTTCTGATTGAACAGTTGCTACTTATCAAGGTTGCTGTCGCCAAGCGAAATCAAGGCGAAGCGCTGCCGACCAATTCGATTTTTATGCCGTCCGGGTCTTGGATAAAAAGCCGTTCGTCGTGTTCGTTTGGATATTGCCCAGGGTACAAGATTTTTACATCATGAATTTGGCAATACTCTTTTATACGGTCAAGCTGACCCGTTTCAGTTGCGAAAAAAGCCAGATGGTTCAACCCGGTTCTGCGCCTGTCGTATTTATCGCGGAGAAACTCATCACCGGTCTGCACAAAAACTATATAGGTTTCACCCGATTTATAGCTGAGGCCGCTGTCCCATCTTTGATACTCATAATATCCGAGTTCGCGGACTAATAGCCAGTCATAAAATTGGATAGTAGCCTGCAAATCGAAAACATAAATTTCGATATGATGAAGCATTCAGCTATTTTCCTTTCTCAGTAAATGTGCAATGGTGAACAGTTTGGCTTGGAGGGTGCAGCTATTGATGCGAACGTCAAATTTCCAGATACTCCGCCTTAGCAGGTCAAGGCGGCGGGCGAGTTCGACACCAAAAGGGCAACGAGAATAGACATCTCTACTCCCGCCTCAGCAAGTCGGGGGTAAGGCGGGTGCGCGCCAGCGGGATGGTGGCCAGACCGATGATGGTGATGCCCGCCGCGATCAGC
>JGI24699J35502_11133553_pt1 | contig 11871 bp, 15 predicted proteins | sample TergutMp193P4_FD_35502 | JGI IMG/M metagenome (IMG submission 35502) | reverse complement strand
GACGTTACACTTGAAGGGATTGTTACGCTGATAAGACCTGTACACTCTCTGAATGCCGATATGCCGATTTCAGTTACGCCTGAGGGGATTGTTATGCCAGTAAGATTTTCACACCCGAAAAACGCAGACTCAGCTATTGCGATAGTATCAGCCCGTATGTTATTTATTACGGTATTATCGGGCATTGTTCCTTTATAGGTATATAAAACTTTATCTATATATATTAACCCGTCAGGCTGACTGTTTAACCACGCGGTGTTGGAGAACGCATCTGGGCGGATAGACACGCCTTCGGAGAGTGTTATGCCGGTAAGGCTTGTACAACCGGTGAACGCGCTATAACCAATAAACGTTACGCTTTCTGGGATAGTGACGCTGGCAAGGCTCGTGCAGTTTTCGAACGCATAATCGCCGATAATCGTTACGCCTTCGCTGATATACACTGAACTTATGGCTGCGTATGAGAATGCGCCGGACATATAATCATCATACGAATTGCTGATTTCCGTTACAGGCAAATATTCGCTGTCCGCGTCCGGGCGGTAGTATGCGGGTATTGTCACTTCGCCTGTAGTCAGTGTACCTGCACTGACACGGTAGGCAGTCTCGCCGATTGCCCAGAAGCTAAACCTGTCTGTCCCGGTAAGGCGGGTCTGGGTGTGCGTGCTGTCGCTCTTGCATACCCTTTCCTCTGCGGTGTTGTCACCGGACACTTGAGCCCATTCGCTCCATTGGTGAGTGTGTGCGGGTGCGCCGCCGGGCGCTGAGAGGCGGGCAGTACCGTCCATTTCAAAGTCCTGACAATACAGCGAAAGCGGGACAAACAGCGTTATGCATAAGAGCGTTGTAACGATTGTTTTTCTTTTCATTTTAATCCTCCTTATGGTGCCTGGTACCTTTTTCAATTTATTGTTAATTCACGATTGGTATTGCCAAAATTATGCCAAAGCATTTTTGTTTTGTCGTACTTATTCAAAAATACATATTCAGTTATGGAAATACCATTGACAGGCCAATTCCCATGAATACGATTTACTGTACCAGTAATGGCATAGCCTGATACACCTTTATAATTTTCAACATCGAAACCTCCCAAATAAGTGACAATATCATCGGGGCAGATTACCTCAGTCCATACTGGATATAAAAGCTTATACTCGGAACCTGAACCAAATGTACTGCGGCGATGAAACTCGGTAGCTGATATAGTAATGGTGAGATCTTCAGTATACGATTCATGTTTCCATGTCTGCAAATAATCTGAGGCTTTTTCCGGAGAGGTTGGCAGTGGTATATTATCATCCTCATCGCTCCTTATTGTTTGAGGCAAACCTGCCAAAACAATAGCAAAGGCAATCAAAAAAACAACAATGGAACTAAACTTCTTCATAATAATTCCTCCTTTTTAATCGCTGTATGTAATCTGCGCGGTATCGGGAAAAGCACCCTTGCCAATCGTTGTCTTTCGGGAAACCGTAACGGTTCTAAGATTGGTACATTCTGCAAATGCGCTATCCTCTATAGAGGTAACGCTCGATGGTATCGTTACGCTGGTAAGGCTGGTACAACCTGTAAATGCAAAAATCCCGATAGAAGAAACGCTTGAAGGTATGGTTACATTTGTTAGGCTGGTGCAATAGGCAAATGCCATATACTCAATAGAGGTAACTCTTGAAGGTATGGTTACGCTTGTTAGACTGTTGCAGAAGGCAAATGCCCCATCTCCAATATAGGTAACGCTTGAAGGTATGGTTACACTTGTTAGGCTGGTGCAATAGGTAAAAGTTCCTTCTCCGATAGATGTAATGCTAGAGGGTATGCTTACGCTTGTTAAGCCGCTGCATCCGGCAAATGCATATTGCTTAATAGAATTAACGCTTGAAGGTATGGTTATACTTGTTAGGCTGCTGCATTCGCTAAATGCGTATTTTTCAATGGTGATAACGCTTGAAGGTATGATATAATTTCTGCTTTGTTTACCTTGAGGATAAAGCATAAGAACGGTTCTATTTTTATTAAACAGAACCCCTTCCAAGCTTGAATACGCACTATTCTGACTATTCACATTAATGCTTGTAAGGCTGCTACACCCGGCAAATACATCTTCTCCAATAGAGGTAATTTTTGAAGGCATTGTCACGCTTGTAAGATTTGCATTATCATAAAACGCTCTATACCCAATAGCGGTTACGCCTTCCGGTATAATTACATCCTCCGCGCTTCCATTGTACCCTACCAGCACTGTCTCTCTCATTACAAAGTCCTGCCCAAACAGCGAAAGCGGCACACACAACATTATGCATAACAGCGCCGCCGCAAAAATTGTTTTTCTTTTCATTCTCATTCTCCTATGTTGACAGGCACCCTTGCGCTTCATTGTAACTCCGGCTTTTGATACCACTTTGGGTTATTATATACAGTTATAATACGAGAAGTTAAATGCCTGCTCATTTCAAGTAAAGAACATGGTACAAGTCCTTCCATATATTCATTATGGAAACTAAATACAATTGCATCATTAGATTCCATATTACAAAGAAATAAGAAATTTAAATCTATTATTTCAGACCCTAGCCATAAAACAATAAATTTATCTTCTCCGACAATATTTCTATTTTCCTCATTCAAAACGGGAAGGTATTTTGATTCAAATCCAGAACCGAAATAATTAAATCCCGAAGAAATATCTTTTGCCCTTATCTGGAATTGTTCAATAATTTCTTCAAAACTGTTTGAGTGTTCAAAAACCGTAAGACTTTGCGCAAATGCACCGGAAACCAGTATAAAGATAAAAAATGCTAATATAATGACCTTTTTCATTTGGAACTCCTTTTTCATATAGATGATTCCGGTGTCTGGCACTGGGCGTTACCTTTCTCCGTTCAATACCCCCGATATTGGCGGGCTAGTTCCATGTTTTCTTTTGTGTTGGCATCATTTGGATTAATCCTCAGTACCGCCTCCCAGTCCGCTATCGCGCTGTCTATATCGCCTTTGTAGTAATACTCAACAACACCGCTATTGTTAAAGACTTCATAGCAATTCGGCAAAATCCTTTGTGCGGTGGTAAAGTCCACAGTTGCCGCATCAAAGTAGCTCTTGCGGTAATACGCACAACCGCGATTGTACAAGGCATCAATATAATCAGGCATTATCTCCAGCGCGGCGGTATAGTCCGCTATTGCCTTGTCAAATTCGCCATTACTAAGGTACGCATTGCCGCTGTTGTACAGCGCGTTGGCTTTTTCGTTTCGCCCGTTGTCTGACGGCGTTTGTTTAGAACAGGCGCATACTGTCAACAGAAACACTGAAAGACAAATTGCCGGTAATCTTCTACCCATCCTCATTCTTCTCTCCTCATTCCCTTAATCGCTGTAACTAATCCGTACGCCATTGGGAAAAGCGTCTATACCAATCGTTGTCCTCCTGGAAACTGTAACGGTTCTGAGGCTGGTACACCCGTCAAATGCACTGCTTCCAATAGAGGTAACGCTTGAAGGTATGACTATGTTTGTAAGGCTGGTACAACCGGAAAATGCCCAATCTCCGATAGAGGTAACGCTTGAAAGTATATTTATGCTTGTAAGGCTGCCGCTCATAAAAAATGCATAGTTCCCGATAGAGGTAATACTTGTCGGAATAGTTATACTGGTAAGTCTTTCACATCCCCAAAATGCGTATTCTCCGATAGCAGTAACACCCATCGGTATAGTTACGCTGATAAGTTTGGTACAAAATTCAAATGCATACATCCCAATAGCGGTAACGCCTTCCGGTATTGTTACATTCGCCGCGTTTCCCCAATAACTTACCAGCACCGTCCCGTCCATTACAAAGTCCTGACCAAACAACGCAAGCGGTACAAATAAAGTTACGCATAAGAGCGTTGCGGTAAAAATAAGCCTACTTTTCATTTTCATTCATCCTTTTTTTTATTTTTATTTCAAATGGTAACATAAAAATATTTATTAATGCCGCATAAAGAATTGAATCTGACGCAACTGCTATACTGATATATAGATAACTTGAATTTTCTATATTACCCAAATAACTTAATACCGAAAAAACTACAGCTATAATACATGATAACCATGTAATTTTAGAATACATCTTTAAAACCAAAAGCGCCTTCATTAATACTTCTTTAGAGGCACTAATATTCTTGTAAATTAAAAATGCATTTTTTACACCAGAAAAACCATTAAATATACATACAAATAAAAACGGAAAAATTATTACAAGTAATATACCAGAAACATCAACTAAATTCATTAAAGATTGTCCGCCCATTCCAAAAAATGAGACTACAAAAACAAGAATAAAGATACAAAATGCTATTATATACCGCATATTTTTTTCTCCTTTTTAATCGCTGTATGTAATCTGCGCGGTGGCTGGAAAAGCGTCCCTGCCTATTGTTGCCTTTCTTGAAACCGTTACGGTTCGCAGATTATCGCAAAATTCAAAAGCGTAAGCTCCGACAGAAACAACGCTTGAAGGTATGGTTACGCTTGTTAAGCCGGTACATTCCGAAAATGCTTCTTGCTCAATATTGGTAACGCTTGTTGGTATGGTTATGCTTGTAAGGCCGCTGCATTCGGAAAATGCGCTCTCTCCGATATAGGTAACGCTTGAAGGTATGGTTACGCTGGTAAGGTTGAGGCAATAAACAAAAGCTCCCGCGTCTATGGAAATAACACCTGCCGGTATTGTATAGGTATGTTCCTGTTTGCCTGCCGGATAACTAATAAGAACCGTTTTATCTTTATTAAACAGAATCCCATCTACGCTTGAATATGCGGTATTTTGGCTGTCTACTGTTATGTTTGCAAGGCTGGCGCACCTCCAAAATGCACAATATTTTACAGCAGCAACGCTTGAAGGTATGTTATAGCTTCGTTCCTGTTTACCTTCAGGATATTTAATTAAAATGCTTCTATCTTTATTAAACAGAATCCCTTCTATGCTTGAATACTCATTGTTCCGGGTGTCTACGATTATGTTTGTAAGGCTGCTGCACCCATCAAATGCGAAATTTCCGATATGGGCAACGCTTGCCGGTATCGTTATGTTTGTAAGAGATATACATGAGACAAATGCTTTATTTCCGATGGATGTAACGCTATCCGGTATTGTCACGCTGGTAAGGCTTCTGCAATTGAAAAATGCGCTTTCACCGATAGAGATAACGCTTGAAGGTATGGTTATGCTGGTAAGGTTTCTGCGCTCGAAAAATGCTCCGCTTTCGATAGCGGTAACGCCTTCCGGTATAATTACATCCTCCGCGCTTCCATTGTACCCTACCAGCACTGTCTCTCTCATTACAAAGTCCTGGCTTTGGCTATACAGCGAAAGCGGGACAAACAGCGTTACGCATAACAGCGCCGCCGTAAAAATAACTTTCTTCATTTAAAACCCCCTGGTATCCAGAGCATACACAGTAATTGATGTCCTGCCGCTGTTAACCGCCCAATAGACTTTCCCATTATGAGAATTGTAGCGAAGCGTGTCGTTCATGTTAAGGCGTATTCCCGCAAACTCCATAACTTCGGAAACCGCCTCACCGTTTTCGTTAATAACAAGCGCGAATGTGGAAAGAAACCCGGTAACTCCCCCTGCCAGGACATTTGCCGTCTGCGTAGAAAAACTGAACTTTTCCCACAGCAAAAGATACCGCCCATCATTCAAAGAGACAATTTTAGGGTGTCCGGCATGGCCGTCATTTCTTGTATACCTTGTAAGATAAACCGGATTAGTACAGGCGGTCAGATTATCGTCAAATTTAAGAATGAACAAATTGCGCGGGTTGTTTCTCTCCCTTCCGTAAGTTCCGGCAAAGATATAGCCTGTAGAAGTTTTCGCCAAACCGCCCATTTGCGCGTATGTCGCGTTAGCCCCGACACCGCCCGGAAACCTGAACGCGTGTAGTCTTTTTGTCGCGCTACCGTTTATAAACCTGGCGAAAGTAAAATTTCTGGGGTACGCGTCCCCGTGGTCGGCAAAAACAAAACCGCCTTCAATTGGAAGAATAAACTGATTGAAAGAATGGCTGACATAGGGCATTTGAGAAATGCTTCCTGTTGTATTGGCGTTAGTCGCCGCTCCTCTGTCAATCCTTTCAAAAGTATCTTTTTCCAGCACAAAACCATACGAAGCCTGATGGCCGCTGAACATTTCCCGCGCAAAATACACCGCCAGCATGGAGCCTGACAATTCAAGCCTGCACGTTCCGGCGTCAAAAGGAATCCTTATTCCATCGAAACTGGACGGAGCGGTTGCTTTCAGTCTGTATGTGTTTATTTTTTCTCCTTCATGGTCGTATTTTACAACAGCCATGTTTTCTTCATTCCGGTCTGTCGTAGATTTGCCGTAAAAAAAGTAGTAGTTTCCTTCACTGTCTTTTGTGAAAGCGCCAAGAGAACCAAGTTCGTTTTGAAAGGTGAGCGTTTCCTGTTCTTCAAGGTTGATGTTATATTCAAAGATGTAAGTCGTGCCCCCACTGGAAGCACACAAAGTAATCGAACCGCCGCTATTTACAAAGGTCAAAACAGAAGGGAGAAAACTGTGGTATCTTATATACAAATTTCCATTATTATCGACTGAATCGCGGACATAGAAATCAACATCCCGCCTTACGGAAGAAAGGTTTTCCTGCGCCAAGAGCGGAAGCGGCGCAAACAACGTTACGCATAACAGCGCCACTGTAAAGACTGTTTTTTTCACTGTTAATCCTCCTGCGCTGCCCATTGTAAGGGTATTTTGTTCTCAAATTGGATGAAGTATCCATAGACCCACGCTTCCTGGGAAGACAATCTGATTTTATACCAGAAATTATAGGTACACGTATAATCTATTTTTCCGTCTTTTTCGGTAAGCACGACACGGTAATAGACAATATCTTTTTCCTCCACGCCGGAATCTCTATCGGCATACACAAATACCGAACCTGCAAAAAGAAGCGTCAGTAGTATCTTTTTATTCATTTTTTACCTCATCTAGCATTTTCTTTAATTTGTAATAACTTCTGAACAAATCCTCTTCCAGCAAATAATACGTGTCCGTGTCATCATAAACCTTCTTTCCTGTCTTTCTTTTTATTTCATCAATTGTTTCCAGACATTCTTTATATGTCCGTAATGAAAATATTTTTATTATTTGTTCATTATTATCTATATATATAGAATAGATATTTCTGTCAGGGTCCAATTTGTTGTAATACCGCCCGATAATGAATTTTTCAATGGTATCATATAAGTACTTTTTACAGAATATTCTTCTCCCGAATACCTTTCCGGCAACAATCAGTTCTTTTTCTTCAAATACCATCCGTTTCCCGAATATATTTATTTCATATAAAACAACAAGTAGTATTATAATAAATATTGCCGCTATTAAAAATACAAGCCGGTCTATTGACAAACCGAAATTTATTATGTCAATTACGTATCCGGCAATAATAATTATAAAAATTAATACCAGTATAACACCAAGAACATTTTTATATTTTTTTACCCATGACGATAACAATTCAGAAAAAGATTTCCCTTCGTTTTTCATAATTTTCCTCCTTTTATTTATTGAAGCAAATAATACCATTCAATGCGTTCAATTTTATTTTCATAAAACCATATCTGAACCCCGCTGTCATATCTGCTAATAAGCATCACAGAAGCGTCATCATGCCGAAATTTTATTTCCCCTATAATTGTTTCCAGTTCATTAAATGGTAAACCATGTTTAATACCATACAAATAATCAATATTATCTTTTGATTCTATTGATGTCAATATTGTTTGATAAAAATTATTTCCCCATACACGAAATTTATAAAAATTAACAAATACCGTCTCATATTCAAGAGTTATTTTTTTATTAATTATTTCACCCCATTCATCCCGTACATCCCCCCATACATTTTCCACATCTTCCTCATAAATATTTAACGGCTTCCCATGCCTTGCTAAAAATAAATCAATATCCTCTGTTTCATCCTCTGAATATCGAAACCCAAAGCCTTCATCTATGAAATTATTTCTTCTGTCAGCCAGTTCATCGCAGAAAATAGTATTTCCACATAAAAGGATATTCCCGCAAAAACACAGAAACAACAGCTTCTTCATTATCTACCCCTTTTTCCTTGCAGATTTATCCAATTTCATGCTATACTTGCCTTGACAAAACTATCAGGAGAACGAAAATGCCGGTTGCCGAATTGCTTATTGAAGAAATCAAAACTCTGCCCGAAAGCCGTATAGCGGAAGTGCTTGACTTTGTGGAATTTATCAAACAAAAAAAAGCCCGTAACGCCGAAAAAGTCGATGATTCGTGGTTCGAAAAGGGCGAAGAGTGCCCCATCTGCGCCAAACACCGCGACCCGGTAACGGGAAATCCACGCTATAAGCCAGAGGTTTACGAAGGTATGCAGGAAGTTGAGGACATGATTTCGGGTAAAATACCGGCAAAGTGGCACACTTCCCTTGAAGATTTGGACAAGATGCTGGGGCTGTAGACCGTGCTTGGCTTTGAATTCCAGAGTAATCAGCGTGTGGTTTTTTACCGCACCGGCTCTCATTCTGATTTGTTTTAATTTCATTGCTCATTCCTCACTTTTTAACTCCTCATAGTGTCAGTCACTCTCCCACGGTGACAGGCACCGATTTTTCTCCTCAATCATATTCCACCTTAAATTCAAGTCTGGAATCAGGCTCCGGTCGAAAAAAAAATATTTGAGATATAATATAATCGTCCGTCCCCTCATTAAAAAGGTTAAACAACATCAGACTGCCATGCGGTTGTACAATAGATTCTTTCATTCTGCAATAGAATTCACCCCTTGCTAATCCCACTCCGTTGATAATAATTTCTGAGAATAATGTATATTCCGGTTCAAAGTCTCTATTCCTGCTTCTAAATTGATATTTGGCATAAATATTATCATTATTAGTGTAATAAGCATAATCGAGGTAATCACAGGAATCCGCCCATTTTTCTAATATATAGACATTTATATTGCCATTTTCATGTAATTCCATTACACATTTTTCCGCCGCTTCTTTTCCCCTCCGTTCTCCTTGTACGTTAAAACTAAGAAGAGGACAAGCGTAAACAATCTGCGCAAACAAATTATTCGTTATTCCAAACATCAATAAAAGCAATGCGGTAATTATTAGTTTCCTTTTCATTTTCATCCTCTTTTTAAGCCGCTCCAGCGGCGATTTTAATCGAAGTCTCAGCAACGCTGAGACAATCCTCCTAGCGGTGTCAGGCACTCCGTAAAATAGTGCTTACACATATTGCTTTTTCCCCTGAAAAGCCGTATATTCAAGATACAGGAAGCTGTTATGAACGCCGTAAAAACCAAAGATACCGCTCTTGACATAGGAATTGACGGGGAATGTCCCATCTGCGCCAAAAACCGCGATCCTGAAACCGGAGAACCGCTCTATAATGCTGTTACTTTGGCGGCTTTTGAAGAAGCTAAAGCTATTATGAGAGGGGAAATTCCGGCGAAACGGTACAGTTCTCTCGAAGAAGCGTGGAAAGATTTGGACCTCTAATCTGTGCTTGATGTTTACTTTGCCAACCAATTCAAAAAAGACCTCAAACTTATGCAAAAACGCGGCAAGAATCTGGACAAAATATTTGACGTTATGGTTACCCTTATCTGGGATGAACCCCTGCCTGAGCGCTGCCATGAACACAAACTCCACGGCGATTTGGATGGTTTTACGGAATGTCATATAGAAGGAGATTGGGTTATAACCTACATACCCAGTGATGAGGTAATTACTTTTTTTAGAACCGGCTCTCATTCCGATATGTTTTAATTTCATTGCTCATTCCTCACTTTCTGTTCCCCCTAGTGGTGTCAGTCACTCTCCCAAAAGCGTGACTGACACCGTTGCGCGTTATCGCCTGCTCCACGCATTGTTACTGTAAGTGTAAGTCCCCGCTCTTTTGCCCTGCTCGTTGTAGAAAGCGGCAAACCCGTTGGCAAACGCATCGTCAGCTACAGTAACGTTTGCTCCAATGGTAATACTGGTAATTCGATTGTTATAAAACGCGCCGTCGTCAATGAAAATAACGCTGTTAGGGATAGTAACGCTGGTAAGTTGATTTTCAATAAATGCCATAGCTCTAATGGAAGTAACGCTGTTCGGAATGGTAACGCTGGTAAGTTGATTAGCGCCGAATGCGCCATTCCATATGGAAGTAACGCTGTTTGGTATTGTAACGCTGGTAAGTTTATTTTGATAGAATGCATATGGTCCAATAAGAGTAACGCTGTTTGGAATGGTAACACTGGTGAGTTGATTAGCGCCGAATGCGGTATTCCCTATGGAAGTAACGCTGTTTGGTATTGTAACGCTGGTAAGTTGATTGTCCATGAATGCCGCATCGCCAATAGAAGTAACACTATTTGGTATAGTAATACTTGTAAGTTGATTGCTAGCAAATGCATACTGTCCAATGGAAGTAACGCTGTTTGGAATTGTAACACTTGTTAGACCTCTATTCCTAAAAGCGCTATCCTCAATTCTTGTTGTCCCTTCTCTGATTGAAGCTAAACTCCATTCTCTGTTACTGTAAGTGTAAGTCCCCGCTCTTTTGCCCTGTGCGTTGTAGAAAGCGGCAAACCGGATGGCAAAACTATTGTCAGCTACAGTAACGTTTGCTCCAACTGTAACGGTTCTGAGATTAGTACAACTATCAAATGCAAAAGACCCGATAGAGGTAATGCTAGAAGGTATGGTTATACTTGTAAGGCTGGTACATCTTTGAAATGCCCTATGCCCGATAGAAGTAACGCTGTTCGGTATGGTTACACTTGTAAGGCTGGTACATCCGGAAAATAAGTAATCCCCGATAGAAGTAACGCTTGAAAGTATGGTTGCGCTTGTAAGACTACTGCACCCGCGAAATGCGCCATCCCCAATAGAGGTAACGCTAGAAGGTATGGTTACGCTTGTAAGGCTGGTGCAACTGGAAAATGCTTGATACCCGATAGAAGTAACGCTTAAAGGTATGGTTACGCTTGTAAGGCTGGTGCACGCCGAAAATGCGCTTTGCCCGATAGAAGTAACGCTAGAAGGAATGGTTACGCTTGTAAGGCTGGTGCAATCGCTAAAAGCCCATCTCCCAATGGCGGTAATGCTGTTCGGTATGGTTACGCTTGTAAGGCCGCTGCACCCGCCAAATGCGTTCTCCCCGATAGAAGTAACACTTGAAGGGATAGTGTAATTTCTTTCCTGTTTGCCGGCGGGATATTGAACAAGAGCAGTTCTATTTTTATTAAACAGAACACCATCTACGCTTGAATACGCACGGTTTTGAGTGTCAACTATGATACTTATAAGACTAGTACACAGCTTAAATGCGCTCTCTCCGATAGAAGTAACGCTTAAAGGTATGGTTATGCTTGTAAGGCTGGTGCATTCGTAAAATGCATGATGCCCGATAGAGGTAACGCCAGAAGATATGGTTGCGCTTGTAAGGCTTTTGCACCCGGAAAATGCATGATCCCCGATAGAGGTAACACTTGAAGGTATAGTTACGCTTGTAAGGCTTTCGCATTCGATAAATGCAGCTTCCCCGATAGAAGTAACGCCCGCAGGGATTGTTACATTTGCCGCGTTCCCATTGTATTTAACCAGAACCGTACTATTCATTACAAAGTCCCGGCTTTGACCAAACAACGCAAGCGGGACAAACAGCGTCACGCATAACAGCGCCGCCGTAAAGATTAGTTTTCTTTTCATTTTCATCCTCCTAAAATGCGAACCTTCGCGTACAATACCCGCCGGTATTTTTAATCTGGTGACAGGCACCGATTCTGTCTCTGTTTGCAAAACTTGCGCTGCCTTAATCGCT
>JGI24699J35502_11133555_pt1 | contig 11885 bp, 7 predicted proteins | sample TergutMp193P4_FD_35502 | JGI IMG/M metagenome (IMG submission 35502) | reverse complement strand
AGCAGCAGGCGCCGTGCCCGACCCGATTGACGACTGGCGGGGCACGTTGGTAAACGGTAAGCATTGGACGCAAAGCCCGTCGCCGGCCCCGCAAGGTATTGGGTATGCCAGGCGGGGGCTGCCGATGACTGGCATGGGTTGGGATGTGCAGCCAGAGGGCATGACGCGGCTGCTGATCCGGCTGCAACAGGACTACACCGGCCCGCGCGGGGTCAGCATCTACATAACCGAAAATGGCGCTGCTTATGAGGACAAGCGCGCGAGCGGGGCATTTGGTCAGATTGCGGGTCAAGCCCGCAATGACGGTAAGGGTCAAGCCCGCAATGACGGTAAGGGTCAAGCCCGCAATGACGGTAAGGGTCAAGCCCGCAATGACGGTGAGTACATTGACGACACCAACACTCGCCTATGGTATTTGGACCAGCACTTGCGCGCCCTAAAGGACGCCATTGACGCAGGGGTAGATGTCAGAGGTTACTTCGCCTGGTCGCTAATGGACACCTTCGAATGGGGCTGGGGTTACACAAAACGCTTCGGCATCGTGCATACCGACTTCAAAACCCAAACGCGCACCCCAAAGGCATCGGGTCAATGGTATGCCAACGTCGCCAGGCAAAACGGCATCGAGGGCAAAACCGCATAATCAAAGCCGTTACCAGCACAAAGCCAGCGCACTCTACTTAGGTGACGATTAGCTTTTTGGTGAGGTACTCGTCAAGGGCTTCGGGGCCGCCCTCGGAGCCAAAGCCAGATTGTTTGCGCCCACCAAAGTAAGTGTCACGCCCGCCCACGCCAAAACGATTGACGGACACCATGCCGAAGTCCAGCAGCCCCGGCAAGCGTGCAGCACGGGCGGCATCGTTGGTAAAGGCAAAGGCGGCTAGCCCGTAGTCCACATCATTAGCAAGCGCCACCGCCTCATCCTCGGTATCGAACGGTGTGATGGCGATAATCGGCCCGAATGGTTCCTCGCGCATAATCTCGGCGGTCAAGGGCACATCGGCCAATACTGTCGGATGGTAGAAATAGCCAACTGAGTCGTCGCCAAAACCGCCAGCCGTTACCCGCGCACCTTTAGCAACGGCATCGTCAACTAGCGGCTGCATCGCATCAAACCGGCGCTGGGAAGCGAGCGGCGCCTGCTGCACCCCGGTAGTAAAGCCATCGGCCACCACCGCGTCCTTGTTCAACGCGCTAATCGCAGCGACGAACTGATCATAAACCCCGCGTTGCACCAAGAACCGAGTGGGCGCCCCGCAACTCTGCCCGGCATTATGCAGCTTGGACCAGAAGCTGGAATGAGCCACGGCGTCCACATCGGCATCATCAAAAATCAAAACGGGCGCATGGCCACCCAACTCCAGCATGATGGGTTTGGCCTGCGCCCCAGCCAGCGCGGCCAACTGCTTTCCCACCGGCGTCGAGCCTGTAAACGACACCTTGCGAATAACCGGCGATTCAATCAGCGTCTGCGAAATCTGTGCCGGATTGCCAAACACCAAGTTGACCACGCCATCCGGCAGCCCCGCATCCACCAAGGCCTGCACTAACGCAACCGCCGACGCCGGACATTCCTCGGCAGCCTTTAACACCACGGTACAGCCAGCAGCCAACGCCGCCGAAACCTTGCGCGCTGGCACCGTCAGCGGGTAATTCCAGGTGGTAAACGCGGCGACCGGCCCAATCGGCTCGGGCACTACCAGCGTGCGGCCAGCATGCGCAGCCGTCGGGATGACCTGCCCGACCCGGCGGGGGCCTTCGGTTGCCATCGTGTCCATGATGTCGGCGGTGAACATGACCTCGCCGCGCGAATCGCCCAAATGCTTGCCGTTTTCCAGCGTCATAGCCTCGGCGATAGGTTCTGCCCGCTCCCGGAGCAGCGCGGCGGCTTTCTGGATGATGGCCGCCCGCTCCCAAGGGTCGGTGCGGCTCCAAGTTTTGAATGCCTGGTCAGCGGCGGCCAAAGCCGCAGCCAAGTCGGCAGGTGTCGCCACTGGCACCTGGCCAACCACTTGCTTATTGGCCGGATTCTCGACGGGAATAGTTTCGCGCCCGTCGCCACCAACCCACGCACCACCAATCCGCAGTTTAATTTCCGGCAAGACGCTGAGGTGATCGGTCATGGTAAACTCCTTAGGGGCAGATGAGCAGGGTATCATCGCAGGTATTTAACTAAACACCGTTATTCAAACTTAAATCTAGCAGAGGTGCAGCAAAATTGACCGAGACGACGAACCAAAACCCAAAAGACGCTAAAGACTTAAAAGACTTAATTGCGCAAGCCGTAAAGGACGCCACCGCCCAAGTGCTCGCCAATTCACGGCATTGGGCCGGGGTATTCCCCGATGATGCGACCGTCAACAACTTCTGGACGCCGCGCGGCGCTCGGGACGGCTTCGCGATTGAGGGGGCAAATCACGGGTGGACCACCTCGTTCTGGACGGGGATGCAGTGGCTGGCCTACGAACTCACCGGCAACGATGAGTTGAAAGTGGCTGCCCAAGCTGGCTCGCTCGACCACGTCCGCCGGGCAATCGCACGGCAAGATACCGACACGCACGATTTAGGATTTCTATACAGCTTATCGGCAGTAGCCGACTGGATGTTAACGGGCAACGAGACGGCGCGCGAAGGCGCCCTGCTGGCCGCCGAGCTACTGCTGGCAAGGTTTCTGGAACCGGCTGGCATCATCCAAGCCTGGGGCGACCTATCTGACCCGGAACAGCAAGGCCGAGGCATCCTCGATTCGATGCTCAATTTGCCGCTCTTGGTCTGGGCGTATCACCAGACCGGCGACGAGCGCTTTATGACAGCCGTGCGCCGACATGCCAAGGCGATTACCGAGCAAATCATCCGCGCCGACAACTCCACCTACCACACTTTCTTTTGGGACCCCGTAACGGGCGAACCATTGCGCGGCACTACCCATCAGGGCGCCACCGACAATTCGTGCTGGAGCCGGGGCCAAGCGTGGGGCATCTACGGCTTCACGATGGCGTACCAGGCCACTGGTGACCCTGAATTGCTGGATGCCGCTATCCGAGTGACCGACTATTATTTGGACCACTTACCCGCCGATGCCGTACCGTACTGGGACTTCATCTTTACCGAGGATGACCGCGGCGCGGGGGAGCGGGCGGCTTACTTCAAAGCTCAGGGCATTGACCCAGCCAGCCGCGAGGGCCTGCCTGGTTTTGGTGAGCAGCGCGACGCCTCAGCGGCTGCCATCACGATTTGCGGATTAAGGGAACTGGTAAACATACTTCGAAATCCCGCCGATGACCACCCGCGCGCCCGTCAGGCTGAGCTCGACCGGGCTGCACGCTACGAAAAAGCCGCCGACCAGATGCTTTACTCGCTAATCACCGGATACACTCCGGCGGCCTTGAACGAGCCTTCCGACGCGCTGTTGCTCCACACCGTTTACAACAAACCCAACGGCCACGGCATTGACGAAGCAACCCAGTGGGGCGACTACTTCTACCTTGAAGCCCTCATGCGCAGCATTAACCCCAACTGGCACCGCTACTGGTAGCGGATCGCGGGAAATTGCTGCGAAACGTCTCGGAGAGCTTGTAATGCGCGCTCGGTATGTTATCTTTCATGATAAGATGTTAATGTGTTGATCGACTGGACAGACGAGTACCAAAGCTGGCGGGATCGCATTAGTAAACAAGCTGCTGCCGGTGACCTCAATGCCGTCGAACAACACCGGTTAGCGGAACTTTAGCTTGATGTTCTGCAGGACTTAGAAGGTGAACCAAGAGAAGAACTAGTATCAATCATGCGAGTGCGCCAGAGTGGTCATTACCCGATATGGCGAGTGTCCCATCCTTTCGTACCTGGAATCGCCGTACGGACCATTGTGTGGTTCCCAAGCGAGCAAGAGATGGTATTGATAGCTATCGGGGGTGACAAAGGTCGAATGGGCGATGTTTTTTACGACTCTATTGGCAGTAGAGCCGACCAAGCAATTGAACGGTACCTAAAAGCAAGGAAGGCAGAATTATGAATATCGAAGGTTTCATTGATCGCAGCGACGAGATTAACCGGCGCCGCCACGCAAGAACACCGGAAGACACCGCTTACATCAACGAAATGCGAGCGAAGTTGGCCGATGAAGACAGAACCTACAAAATGCAGTTAGCGGCAATCCGAGAAGCCGGGAGGCTTACTCAAAGCGAGATCGCCCAGCGGCTAAACCGTGCAGTACCCAATGTATCACGCACCGAACGATCCGCCGATATGCTCTACTCCACGTTACTGTCTTATCTGGAAGCAGCAGGAGCCACCGACGTAGCGCTCACGGCTACCGTAGCGGGTAAACGAGTTGAGGTAGCACTCGCCAACGCTTAGAAGTTGCAGCGGTTCGCGCTTGCCGCCCAAGGCAGGTACGTGTGTGGCAAGTAATGAGCCGCAAGGAACGTGAGCGCAGCAGCTCGGAGAACTAGCTGCAAGCGATAGAGACGAAGCGGTTTGCGCTTGCCCCTCCGTCCCTAAGGGGTGGCGTCCACCGCTCGCATAATCGCGTTAATGACTTGCGGGGACGACGGTTGCAGCGTGCGCCGATTAAACAGCGCAAAATTGTCATTGTTAACGCCAGGCAGCGTGATGCCAATCCGCCCGTTATCCCACCAGAACGTCCGCATTCCGCGCTCGCGAGCCTGCTCCACATAGAACGACGCCCAAGCCACACGGGCATCGGTGTTATTCCGGTTAATGGCGCCCATCTCACCAAATATGACGGGAACGCCGTGCGCCACAAAGGTGTCGTAAGCCCGATCAAGGCCATCCACGATGGCATCCGGCCCACTAATTCCCGCTCCGGTCGCGCTCCAATCAGCAACTGCCTCACCACCCATCGTTAACGCAAACTCGTAGGGCGCATACATGTGGATGGAAACTATTTGCTTGCCCGGCCCGGCAGGGTCGGTGGGCAGCGCGAATCCCGATACGGCAGCTTCGGTCGCAGACGCCGCATAGGGGGACGAAATCAAGAATCGCGACGAGTTATTCCCACCGGTCGCGCGCACGGTGTCCACAAAGACCTGATTCAGAATATTGAGGTTAGCGCGCTCCTCAGCAGTACCACCGGACCATTCGTGCTCGCTACCAACGGTGCGCGGCTCGTTCAGCCCCTCAAACACTAACCGTTGGCCGTAGCTTTCAAATTCGGATGCGATTTGCTGCCACATAGTTTCGACCACCCGCTGGGAATCTGTCATCCCTGGGTCGAATAAGCTCCACATGGTTTCATCATGATGGGTATTCAGGATGACGATCAGGCCATTATCATAGGCATAATCCACAACTTCATGCACGCGGTCTAGCCAGTCTTGGCGAATGTTCAAATCTTCATCCACCATAGAAAACCAAGTCACTGGCACTCGAATTGCATTAAAGCCAGCGTCGCGGACCAACAAAATCAATTCTTCGGTGGTAATAACGTTGCCCCAATGAGTTTCTTGCCGCGCGGGGGAGTTGTTGCGGATTGAAACTGGGCTGGTACCAACATTGGAGTCAAGGGTGTTGCCTAGGTTCCAGCCAACGGTGATGGCCTCGACTAACTCAGCGGCATCGGCAAAGTTATCTGGCAATGGTACCCAGCGGTCTAGCGGCACATAATCATCGGCAGGTTGGGACGGCTCATATGTCTCAGCAATGTCCGGGTACTCGGGCGATTCCGGCGGCGGAGCAACCGTTACTCCATCCGGCGGCGCCTGATCCCCTGGTGTGGTTGGCGAGCAAGCCGAAAGACCCACCGCACCGGCCACTATCACCGCTGCAAGTGCCACCCAACTGCGACGCCTGCTTACAATTCGCCTACCCATAACCCCATGCTACTTTCTGCCCAAGCAAAAAGCGCCCGAACTAACCGTCCAGACGCTTATTGCACTCGTACTTTAGCCTAGGCTTAACCCTTAACAGCCCCAGCCATAACGCCAGCCACCAGCTGCTTACCTAAGAAGATAAACACAATGAGCAGCGGCAGCGCCACTAGGAATACCCCAGTCATAACCAGAGGAACATCTTGCTGGAATGCACCGTTAAGTTGCGGGATAATCAGCGGCAATGTGACCTGGCTGCGCAACATAATGCGAGGCCAGAAGAATGAGTTCCACGAACCCACAAAGGTGAACAATGCCAAGGTGGCGGCAGCGGGCCGTGCGGCCGGCCAAGCAACCGAGATGAATGTACGGAACATTGAGGCGCCATCCACCCGGGCCGCTTCAATCAACTCGTAAGGCAATGCCTCTGACATATATTGCGTCATCCAGAACACCCCAAACGCACTTACCAAGGCGGGGATAATCAAAGCGGCAAGCGAGTCAATCCAACCAAACCGAGCCATCAAGATGAACATCGGAATAGTACCAATTTGGGCTGGGATTGCCATGGTCGCAATAATCATGGTGTAAAGCGCGTTCTTCCCAGGGAAGTTAAGTTTTGAGAACGCGAATGCGGCCAACGTAGAGAAGAACACGGTAGCGGCAGATGTCACGACGGCCACAACGATGGAGTTGCGGAATGCCCCCCAAACATTGATTTGCGGGTGCGTCAGGATGGTCATGAAGTTCCGCATCAATTGCCCGGTTGGCAGCCAGCGCGGCAAATTACCACGAACCATAGCGAGTTCAGCGGAGGTCGCCGACCCGTACATTAGGGCAGCAAACAGCGGGAAGATGGAAATCAAGAACACGAGGGACAAGAAAATGTAGGTGAACCAACCAGGACGCCTATTTGCCGGGTTAAGGTTTTGCGCCGCCTTATGCATCTTCTTAATATGCTTCTGGGTGTATTTGGCAGCACCCGCACCAGCAGTATTAGCAGAAAGGCCCACGTTGCCGTAGCGGTACTCAATTACATCGCCATTGACGGTGTCAGTTGAATCTGTAATAGCCATTGCCTTACCTCCCTAGTAATCCATATTGCGTTGTTCGAAATAGCCAGCAGGGGTTTCATCATCAACCAGATCTTCGGCATCTTGCCGTACTGATGGATGCCTGCGGGCGTGGGCCACCTCAAACTCATCCTCAATGTCATCGCCAATGAGGGGAGCGGCATAGGTTGCTGGAACCAAGCCGTCCGCAACTGGATCGTAGGTGCCGTTAGCGCGAGATTCTTGGATGCGAGCGAACGCCTCCTTGTGTTCCCGCGTGAGTTGCTTGTAGGTTTTGCGCGATACCTTGGCTTGCGCCGCACCGGTTCCAGAAATGGCGCGAGTTAGGAAGAAGTTTATGAGCGCAAAGATCAAAATGATTAACGCGAATATCCACGCCAACGCGGCGCCGCGGCCTAATTGCTGGTTAGCCCAGTTGCCGAAACCAAGGTTGAACAAATAAAGCACAACCGTTTCGAACTGACGGTTGGAACCGCCTGAGCCGGTGGGATCGAATAACACCACCTCGTCAAAGACCTGCAAACCACCGATGGTCATCGTCAGAATAACAAAGATCATCGTGGGCCGAATGGACGGAATAGTCACGGAGAAGAATTGCCGTAGGCGGCTAGCACCATCAACCACGGCAGCCTCATAAAGTTCGCGCGGCACTGCTTGCATTGCGGCTAAGAAGATCAGCGTGTTATAGCCCGTCCATCTAAAGTTAACCATAGTGGCAATGGCTATATGGGATACCCATCTACTTTGGAAGAACGGGTTATTCCATGGATTACCAGCCGGGTTAAGGCCAAAAATGCCTTGCTCCCCGAAAATACCACCCGCGCCCAAGATTGGTACCAATAAACCCCGCTCGCCCAAGAGTTGCGCGAAAATCATTGAAGTGGCGATTGGCAAAACAACGTAAGGCACCAAAACGGCCATCCGCCAGAAAGTCTTGGCGCGCAGGTTTTGATCCAAGATGGCGGCAATCAAAAGCGCCAAAATAAGCTGTGGGATTGACGAAAGTAGCCAAATGGAGAAAGTGTTTCCCAGCGCGTTCCAGAACCGAGATTGCCCCAGAATCCAGCGGAAGTTCTCTAGCCCAACAAAACCTTGGCCGCCGGTACGAAAATCCGTAAAGTTTTGCGTCGCGATGTATACGTTATACAGAATTGGGTATATGCCGAAAATTGCAAAAGAGATGAAGAATGGTGAGATATACAAAAATGGTGAAACTTTAACGTCCCATTTGGAGAGCTTTTGCGTGAACCCCACCCGCTTCACGGGGCGCTCTGGCGGGGGCCCGTCAGTTACATAAGTTGTTTCGACTACGTGCGGTGATACATCAGTAACCATCGTTGGTCTCTCCCTTTTGACACTTCACACCTGCTGCGGCACAGCCATTCCTAGCAAGATACTACATCGTTGCGGGCAAGGCGGCGAGTAATCTGGGGATGTGGCTCATTTTGCCTGATATTTCCAGCGTGTCGCCCAAGATGACGTTAGGCGCTAGTCAAGCGGCATCGAGGTGCCGGGCAGCATGCCCCAAAAGAGCACAGCGCAGTAAGCACAAAAGCACAAACAAGCGCCGGGAAGCACAAAAGGCACCGAAAAAGCACAAAAAAGGCTGGGCGCGTCTCCGATGTGGAGCACGCACCCAGCCTAAAGGTTTTGCGTCAGCCGAGGTAACTAAATGCTACCCGGCCAAAAGCGGCAACAATTAGTCGCGCGGGAACGGCAGGTCATTGAAGTCCGAGATAGCTTGTTCCCAAGCCTGCTGCGGAGTCATGATGCCGTCGTTGACGGAAGCTAAGTTGTTGAAGAAGATGTCGTCCTGAACGGTACCGAAAGCGCGACCGCGGAACGGAGCAGCAGGCATACCGTCAGCCAACTGGGTCAGAACCGGAGCATAGTCCTGGCCGCCCAAGAAAGCTTGGATTTCAGCGTTGTTCTCTAGGCCAGCATCCAGCAGGTGAACCTGCGAAGGCACGGAACCGATGGACCACAGAGCAGCACCGGCGTCGTCGTTGGTCAGACCATCGGCAACCAAGATGGCGCAAGGAATAACAGCGCTGTGCGCGGTAACAGCGGCGAACGAGCCACCCCAGTTAGCGCCGCCACCAGGTACAACCTCAGCAACACGCCAGTCACCATCAGGACCACCAGCTGCACGCAGCGGCCAGTTGATCTGCCACGGCGGAGCAACCATTACCACGAACTCGCCCTGGTTCATAGCCGAACCCCAAGCGCCATCCCAGAACGGAACGCCAGCGCCCAAACCTTCGGTCATCGCGCCAGCGAACTTCATGAACAGGTCATGCGCGGCGGTGTTGGTCTCCAGGTCAATCATGTTGCCGGTAGCCGGGTTCTCGAACGCGGAGGGGGACAGCTGGCGCAGAGCGGCGCGCAGCGGGCCATCCGAGATGGAGTCAACCCAAGCCAGACCAGTAGCATCATGCCACTCGCGGCCAGCCTCTAGGAAGGTATCCCAAGAAGCGTTAGCGCCACCAATCCAAGCGGAGAAAGCAGCCGGGTCAGCGTACTGACCAAAGCCGTGCTCTTCCAGAACGGTCGCATTGTAAAGTACAGCTAGTGGGCCGATGTCGGTACGGTAACCGAGCAGGGTACCACCAACGCGGCCTTCGTCGCCAGCCCAACCCAGCCAACGGCCAGGGATCTCAGGCAGCGGAACGAGGTCCTCAGGGTTAGCACCAGCAACGGTGTTCCAGTGGTCACCCTCAATTAGGATGACGTCGCCAACGCCAGCACCGCCAGCGTTGAAGCCGGCCAGGTAGGAGTCGCGAGCCTCGGTGGAGTCACCCAGGTTTACCCAGTTGATGGTGATGCCGTGCTCAGCAGCGAACGCGTTAGCGTGGTCCTGTAGCGGGCCAGGCATAGCGTCGGAGAAGAAGTCAACGGTAACGGTGGTGCCAGCCTCGCACTGACCAGCGTCGCCAGCCTCAGGCGCAGGAGCCGGAGTAGGGGTGGTGCCCTCAGCAGCGGGTGGGGCCGGGGTCTCGATTACGGTAACTTCTTCCGTGGTACCATTGCCGCACGCAGCAGCAAAGATGGCAAGCGTGGTACCTAGGGCGACAGCGCCGCCTACACGCAAATTCCTCATCATTGTTCAGGAGGTCCTTTTCTATTGAGTCAAAATAGTCTAGCGAATCGAACGAAAACGATTGCGACTAGGGGATAACTTATCCGAACGCTCCCCACAGGTTCAACCCCTCGTGCGTGAAAACTAGCAGGCTTTAGCCGATTTTCCGGTTTGTGCGTGTCACCGCGCGCCAGCCTGACAACCAATGCGAGCCGCTCGTACCTGTTACCGTTACTTAATACGGACATCATAGGCATTTAGGCATTAGTTCAGGTCATACTTTAATGGTGAATAACGCGTTACATGTAAATCAGCTCGGATATTTAGCGACCGGCCCCAAATTAGCCACCCTTGATAGTGACGCAATCACACCGCTTAACTGGGAGTTAAGCCGGATATCTGACACCTCCGATATACCGCAGGTAATTGCGACCGGTTTGACTAAGCCTTGTGGGTTCGATGCCACCACTGGGCGTGCGGAACATGTACTAGACTTTTCCGGGTCCTCTGCTGATGTATCTCCTGGTCAGTACGTTATTCGGGTTGGTTCGGATGCTGCCTCGGTTTCTGTCGGCAATCGGATTTATGATGCCGTATTACTTGATGCATTACGCGTTTTTACGTTGCAACGCAGTGGCTTTGAAATTGACCCCGATATTGCTGGTGCGCAATATGCGCGGGCGGCTGGGCATCTGAATATCGCGCCCAACCTTGGTGACATTGACATTACGCCGTTGCCTTTTGGGGGTGCGACTGACCCTAGTGGCGTGGACTTGTATGCCGGATGGAGCGGCGATTACTTAGTTGATGCCCGTGGTGGTTGGTACGATGCCGGTGATGCCGGTAAATATGTTGTGAACGGCGGCATCTCAGTGGCCCAACTACTGGGCATCGTCGAACGCTACCTCCGTACTATCCAACCGCCGGATGCCCCCATTGCGACCCCGACCCTTCCCGTCATTGCGGGCTCGACCCTTCCCGTCGTCGCAAGTCCAACCCTTCCCGTCATTGCGGGCTCGACCCGCAATCCGGCCAATAATGCCGCTCCAACTCCCGCCGTCATTTCCGCTTCAACTCCTGACGCCGTCGCAAGTCCAACCTTTCCCGTCATTGCGGGCTCGACCCGCAATCCGGCCAAAGATGCCGCTCCAACTCTTCCCGTCATTGCGGGCTTGACCCGCAATCCGGCCAATAATGCCGCTCCAACTCCCGCCGTCATTTCCGCTCCAACTCCTGACGCCGTCGCAAGTCCAACCCTTCCCGTCATTGCGGGCTCGACCCGCAATCCGGCCAATAATGCCGCTCCAACTCCCGCCGACATTCCCGCTCCAACTCCCGTCGTCGCTAGTGCGACTCCTCCCGTCATTGCGGGCTTGACCCGCAATCCGGCCAAAGATGCCGCTCCAACTCCCGCCGTCATCGCTAGTCCAACCCTTCCCGTCATTGCGGGCTTGACCCGCAATCCGGCCAAAGATGCCGCTCCAACCCCCGTCGTCGCGGGTGCGACTCCTGCCGTCGTCGCGAGTCCGCCTCTGCCCGTCATTGCGGGCTTGACCCGCAATCCGGCCAAAGATGCCGATGATACATTCCGGCCACTGCCCAGTACATTAGCGCAAGCAGCGGAGGCGGCCTTATCCGAGGCGTTGTGGGAACTGGACTGGATGTTGAGGATGCAGGTCGCCGACGGGTTGCCCTTTGCCGGGATGGTGCATCATAAAGTTTCGGACGAGCATTGGACAAGCATCCCGATGTTGCCCGCCGATGACCCGCAACGCCGCTTTGTGCACCGGCCATCCACCGCCGCCACGCTGAACTTCGCTGCCGTTGCCGCCCAAGCTGCCCGCATCTTAAGGAGCCTGCCGGTGGTGGATGCAGGTAGTCCGGTGGTTGAGGCGGCGCGCAGAG
>JGI24699J35502_11133554_pt1 | contig 11885 bp, 5 predicted proteins | sample TergutMp193P4_FD_35502 | JGI IMG/M metagenome (IMG submission 35502) | reverse complement strand
GCTGGCCATGACGCCAACCCGCGCCCCGGCAGGTATCCAGCCGGTGGTAGTGCTTGACCTGCGCGAACTATCGGATGCCGACACGGCTCACCTTGAGGGCTGGCTTGGCGACGCCGCTAAGCCCAAGATTCTCCATAGCGCCAAAGCTGCTGCTCACGCGCTGAACGCTCGTGGTTTGCCGTTGGCCGGTGTCAATTTCGATACGGAACTGGCCGCCTATTTGTGTTTCCCAGATTCGCGTAATTATGAATTAGAGGAATTGTCACTACGGCTTTTAGGCCGCGCCTTAGTGGCTGGTGGCGACGGTCAAGGGCAATTTGATTTTGGTGACGGGAGCAGCAGCGACAGCACTACATTAGCGGCGCAGGCGGTTGCAGTTGCGAATATCTCCACCGAATTGGCCGCTCGGTTAGCTAATGAGCAAGCTGCCTCCTTAATGGATGACCTGGAATTACCCATTGCGGTGGTTTTAACGGAAATGGAACGGGCCGGAATCGCGGTAGATGTGCGTGGGTTAGAACAGTTAGCTGCCGACTTTAGCAAAGAAGTTGATAAGGCCGCTAATCAGGCATTCGAACTAATTGGTGAGCGAATTAACCTCAGCAGCCCCAAACAGCTACAAGAGGTGTTATTTGAACAATTGGGGATGCCGAAAACCAAAAAAACTAAAACCGGTTACACGACGGATGCCGCCGCGTTATCTGCCCTATATGCGCATAATCCACATCCATTCTTGGCCGCCGTGCTGCGATATCGGGACCAAATTAAACTCAGGCAAATAGTGGAGGGTCTGCTAAAAGCTGTGCAGCCTGACGGTCGGATTCATAGTGTCTTTCAACAGACCGTTGCGGCGACTGGCCGGTTGAGTTCTACCGACCCTAACTTGCAGAATATTCCAATTCGCACTGAGGATGGCCGACAAATTCGCCGTTGCTTTATCGCCGGGCCAGGTTATGAGGCATTAGTGACGGCAGATTATTCCCAAATCGAGATGCGAATTATGGCGCATTTATCAGGTGATGCTGGGTTGATTGAAGCGTTTAAGACTGGAGAGGACCTGCACCGGTATGTTGGCTCGCGGGTGTTTGGGGTTGCCCCAGCCGATGTCACCCCAGAAATGCGCGCCAAAGTTAAGGCAATGAGTTACGGCTTAGCTTATGGGTTATCGGCCTTTGGGTTATCGCAGCAACTTGATATCTCAACGGGTGAGGCCCAAAGCCTGATGGACGACTACTTTGCGCGTTTTGGCGGCGTGCGCGACTATTTGGAATCCGTGGTGGAAACTGCACGGCAGACTGGCTATACGGAAACTTTATTGGGCCGCCGCCGCTATTTACCTGACCTAAATAGCGATAATCGGCAGCGCCGCGCGATGGCGGAACGCATGGCTTTGAATGCCCCCATTCAAGGCAGCGCCGCTGACATTATTAAACTGGCAATGCTGCGAGTACGGCGCGCATTAGCCGATGCCGGTTTGAAGTCTCGTGAAGTGTTACAAGTGCATGACGAGTTAGTGATAGAGGCAGCGCCCGGCGAAGTGGAACAATGCGCCGAAATATTGCGAACTGAGATGGGTAATGCGATTGAATTAGCCGTACCGCTGGACGTTTCAGTGGGGATAGGCCCAAACTGGCTGGACGCCGGCCACTGAGAAACCTATTCCCGGGCGGCTGCTTCGTTGCTATCGCTAGCAAGTACCATCGTACTAGCTGCGCTCGCGCGCCTTGCATCTCATCGGGTGAATAGGCTGCTCAACTACTATTAGGGGAATGAAATTGGGAAGCTGGATTGCCAGAGTTGTTAAGGGCATGGTTATTGCGCTGGGCTTTATTCTGCCGGGGGTATCTGGCGGGGTGCTCGCCGCAATTATGGGGCTTTATGAGCGGATGCTGCATTTTCTCGCCAACATCCGGTCACGGTTCCGGCAAGACTTTATGTTCTTTTTACCGGTTGCGATTGGTGGCGTACTTGGGTTGGTATTACTATCCCGCCCGTTAGAGTTCGCGATTGAACATTGGCGGGTACCCGTAATGTGGGGTTTTGCTGGCGCAATTTTAGGTACCATTCCTTCGTTATGGCGGGAGGCAACTGCAGGTGGTTCTACTACCCAGTTTGATAGCCAATCCGATGGGATAGTAAGCGAAACCGTAGGGCACCGGCGGGATGCAATAGACTGGGCTTGGCTAATCGGTACCTTTTTAGTCGCGCTGGTTGGGCTATATCTATTACCTTGGGCGACTGGGGTATTGCCAGCGAACTTCTTTACCATGATGTTAGCTGGTGCGCTAATTGCACTGGGCATCTTAGTGCCCGGCTTATCACCGTCAAACCTACTGATTATTCTGGGGCTATTACAACCGATGCTGGCCGGTTTTTCTGGGTTTGATTTGTTAGGCACCTTTTTACCCATAATTCTGGGCGCAGCAGCCGCCATCCTAGCCTTTTCAAAGTTAATGGAACGCTTAATAGAAAGCGCACATTCCCGAGTTTATCACTTCATCATCGGTATGGTATTGGCTTCAACTGTTTTAATTGTGGTGCCCACGCCAAGACAATCAGCCTTTTACGGCACCGAAGACGCCATGAGCTATCTAGGCGTCAGCGGGTCGGCTATCGCCATGGCCGCAGTTTTGTTCTTGGCTGGGCTGGCGCTCGGGTTGTGGATGTCGCGGTTGGAAGGAAAGTACAAAACCGTGGCGCCAGATGTCGCTGCGGCCTAACCCTGACAAATTGGCGCGGATCTGCATTTGCTAGATTTCATGCCGATCTTAAATTGTCCACACCCCAGCGGAGTTGGTAGTTCTCCACAGTAGGCCCGTTGGCAACGTTTTTGTTGTCCGTGCCGTCAGTCATTCTTGGCTAGTCAGAAACTACTGCGCAATGCGTCACCGGCCCAAGTAAGAGGCCGGGTCGAAGACCGCAGCAGTCAACCGGACTAGACAGCCAGGAATGGTAGCCATACCTGGCGGTCTGGTTCCAACCTTGTATTGGAATCAACGCAAAAATGTACCCAAAGGACAGAACTTACCGACGAATTGGGCGGCAAACTAAGCCCACTTCAAAACTCAAGTACCTGCTGGAAAAAGTAGGGCTACTAACCATCGCGCTTGCATTGTTGGGCGGGCTTATAGTCGCTATTCCCACCGCGTTAGCGGCTCCCCAGCCGTTCACCGAGGCAACTGCTGGCGTTATTGAACTGGATGACGTAATCGCTGCCCTGCCCGATGATGGCGGCAATGATGGTTATGCGGCAGGGGATATTGGCCCAAGCGACAATATCGCTATTGCCGAGCCTGATGACGGCGATAAAGTGGCAAGCCAGCCGGATGGCGATTTGCCCTATGGAAGCGAAGAACACAATGAATCAGAAGCCAACGCCCCACCGATGGCCGAAAATGGTGACGGCTCGGAACTGGAGCTACCCCAATACGAAGTTGTTGACCAACTAGAGCCTGCTGGCGTTGCACCGGCAACCCCGGAGTTAAGGCTATTACCTGCTGCCCAACGATTTAGCGTTGACCTGGCAGCCGCTTGGGATGGGCCCATCGGCACCAACACGGGCCAGGTTTCGCCTGCTAACGCCCCGGATGGTTGGGAGCCGAATAGAGCAGTGCCAGCCGGGACAAATGTACCCGGAACCTTATCGGTCGCTCTCAACGACATCGTGTTGGGCACCCCTGGGCAGCTTCTTGTTGACATCTATTTTGAAACCATCGGTGGTGGGCCAGCTTGGGTGCCACCGGAGTGTCAGGGTGCGCAATCTTGGGTTACAGCTAATGGTGCAGACTCGGTTATGCGATGCCGCATCGTTAATATGCAAGCCGCAACCGCTCGGAATATTCCATTTGTTATGGTCGCATCGGGCGGGGAGTCGCCCAGTCAGATGGTAACCCGCATTCGGACAGTATCAGGGTCGGATTTTGACGGCCAGGTTGCCGGCTCCGAACAAGACTTCGGTGCTAGTGCCCGCACTGTTGCCATGCAACCCATATATGTGGCAGCTGCGCCAGCGGAGATTAACCTGACTTTAGCGCCCACCATGGTTAGAGATGGCCATGCTGGTTTGCAATTCTCCATTGGACCGGCCTTTGCAATTAGCCAACCGCTAGCTACTGCTGTTTTAGCAGACAGCCTGAGTTTCGACTTACTGCTGGATACTCCTATCCGGCGCGATAATATGACGTGGGATCCGAGCCCGGATCGTGTCCCATGGTGGCAGGTATTGCAGTTAGTTCCCAGCCCAAACCACACCGAGCCAGTGGCCGACAATGGTTGGTTCCAACAAAATGAGATGGATTGGGGCCGAAACCAACCCGGTGTGCCAGCCACCCGCTCCCAATTTCAGTGGTCGGCCGTATATTTGCCGGACAACGCCGGGTATCGGATACACTTGCGCGGTTTTAACCCGATGGCTGACTTGCCGCGGAACTCCGCAGTTGGTGGCTTCGTTTCAGGTGATTATCGCTGGGTGGTATCTGGTGCGTTGCCATTGCAACGGCGCCCTGATTCGCCCCAGCTGGTGGGCGCTTGGGATATCGGGATGCACATCGCAAACGTGGTGGCTTACACCGCAGATGGACGCCGGATTACATCCGAGACAAACAACCAAGACAACTATGCATATACCATCGTGCCGACCGAGGGTGGTTTCACTGCAGCTTGGCGCCGTGGGCATCACTTCTATATCACGCTCGCAAATAATGCGATGTTGGCTGCTGGTCAGCTAGTCGGCTGGGATCGGCATATTGAGCCGGGCACTGTTTGGGGTAATGCTTTGGCTCCACACCGGGAGCAGGCAACGAGCGGCTGGGGTGTTCCATTCGATGCCTCCCCACGAGTCGGTGGTGGTTCCGGCGCGCAACAGTTCATTGCGATAAACAATGGTGGAGTCAATTCCATGTTGTGTGCCCAAGCTTCACCTCAGGCGACAATGAATGGGCTGCTCTCTGTCCATTCGCCGTTGCCAATTGCTCCCATCATGCCGCACAATATCATTGTCGAGGTTAATGCAACCCGATCACCAATATACGACGTCACTTGTGGGCAAGTCGGGGATGCCGGATGGACTCAGGTGCCGATGGTGGTATTGCCAATTGGTGGCGGTACAGCGGCGGATGGTGGCATTCGACTCGCCGCAGACCTGAATCAGATGCCATCGCTGGTGGGCTTTGCTGGCCGGGTGCGGCTGCGGGTGAACCCAGAACATCCAATTAACCTAGAGACCAACCTTAATGTTGGGCGTCGGATCAACCCCACCAGCCATAACCAAGATATTTGGGCCATCGGGGCGGTCTCCCATGACTTAGGTGCTACCTGGAATACCCCGGCGCGAGCCGGTGCCCAGACCTTTGCGCACATTCCAAACCCGCAACACGGTGGTGGTGCCTGGTATACGGGAGTTGGTCAAGACGTAATATTTGCGACACCTTGGTTACCGGAAATCGCGCTTACCGCCTCGGTAACCAACCCGCTAGCTGGTCAAGAAGTAGCGTTTACGGCTCGGGCTATTCCGCTCGCTGGCACTACTGCTGCCATGCAAAACGTGGTTTTGGAATTGAATGTGGATGTCCCAGCAGGGTTAGCACTCCACCAAGAAAGCATTGAGTTGCGGCAGGGGAGTGCCGATGGGCCAATTCTGGATGTTGTTCCGAGTTTCTTGTCGCGCAGTTGCCGACATAACCAAAACACCAACTGTGTGGGTATCTCGTTTTCCGGTTCGCAAGTGGATATTCCGCTGAATACTCCGGTATTCCTTAGTTTCACCGCCCAAGCGAATTGGGAAATTGGCACCCAGACCGTGGCGGCATGGGCGAATGCGCCTGCACTAGCAGCGCTTGGTAACGATTGGATGCCATCTTTGCAAAACCGTGGGGAAGCCAGGGTCACCCTGAACCGTACCTTGGGTGGCACCGTAGCGTTTGAGAAAGTCGTGGACAATTACGAGACGGCTTTGGATGCACTTAACGCATGGGAATTGCGAGTACGCAATAATACTGGTGCGCCAATATCCGCTGATATCATTGATATTCTACCTTTTAACGGTGACGGACGCGGCACACACTTTAGTGGTGATTTTGCAATTACCACTTTCGTCCCGGCAGCTAACACTTTGGTGTATACCACTACCGTTGATCCGTTGACAATCCATCCAGACCCGCGACATTCAAGCAATGCCGGGGGAGCGAATTCGATCTGGACTCAGCGTGGGGCTGATTGGCAATACCCCAATCAGGTGCCCGCTAATGCCCAGCGACAAATTACTGGTATTCGTTTTAGCTCGTATGCAGATGTTGCGCCAGGTGGCCTGGCAACGCACCGAGTCTATTGGCAGCCGATTGACTCTGAACCGCAAGATACCTTTGTGAATTACGCTTGGGCGCTGACGGGTGGAGTAGATCTGCGGTTAGTTCGCGCCGATAATTCGGCAACTGTTGAGGAGCCGACCGCGTTGCAAGTCCATATTGCGCCGGGTGTGCCACAAGGTGACTATGTATATTGGCTGGTTACTGGCCGCAATTCCGGGGAAAATGTCGCCCTTGGAGTTGATATTCAAACTGCCTTTAGTGGTGGCGGTTCTAACCCACAGTGGTCGCAGATAGATATCGGTTCCACAAGGGAAAACCGGTGGAACATTGGCAGGTTAAACCCTGGTCAGACTGTCAGTGCCACGCTACGCGCCCAGCTTGATTTGGCAGCGTTGGAATTAGTTGCGAATGAACTAACCACCGGCCTAGAGATCCCAGGTTTGCAAGCAACGGCGATAATTGCGTCTCCGCATAATCCAGCCGATAGCATTGTCTATCAGGAAAATACCTCGGTTGCGGCAGATATTGACCAATGGGATCGGGATACCGTATTATTCCCGACGCCTGAAATACAAGTAACTAAGACTATTGCGGGCGAATCGTTAGTTGGTGTTCCAGCTGATACGCCACAAATAGTTACGTTCGTTGTGTCAAATATTGGTGACGAGCCGTTAACTAACCTCACCTTAGCTGATAAAACCATCGTGGGGGTACCGGTGCAAGATATTGAATTTGCTGGGCTGATGTTCACCGAAGCTGGCTACCTTGCCGCTCATGAAACCGGCGAACTGGTAACACTGGCACCGGGCGAAGCCATTACGGCCTTTGGGCTGTTGCCAGGGATGCCTGCTGGAGAGCGGCATGAAAATATTGTGACGGTCACGGGCGTTGGCTTACTTTCGGCTGCCTCAGTTACCGATGATGACAATCTGGTGGTTGAGACCGTTGGGGTGCATATCGCCAAAGATATTCTCAACCCGGTTGGTGGCCAAGTTGTCAACGGCGTGGTGTATTTGGATATTGACGCCGAAACCGGCCTTACTCTCGAACAGGAGGTCACGTTTACCATTACAAACCTTTCTTCAGAAGGGCTGCATAACTTGGTATTCGAAGACCGGATTCTAGTTGGCCAGGCGATTTCTGACCTCACCTTCGCTGCGGAAATAGTGGATACGGTGTCAGTGCTGGGCGATGTTGTACGCATTGTGTTTCAGCCGGAATTCGTGCTAGAGGTCGGCGGCCAAATATCCGGTACCGGGTTATTGGCTCCGATGGCGGTTGGCGAGTGGCATCACAATGCCGCCAGCGTTTGGGGGCAAGGCGTTATCACGGAGCAGCCCACCGAAGATGGAACCGACCAGCCCGGATATCCCGGCCCTGGCCCGATAGTCCCAGAGCTGCCTGGCCCTGATGGCCCTGATGGCCCAGATGGCCCCGTGCCACCGCGAGTACCGGACAACGAACTGATTGTTGACACTGTCGGTATTCGCCTGGAAAAGTTCATCGCCGGTGCCCCGGTCAATTCGGCAGGCAATCCAATTCTGCTGGCCGACCGAGAAACCGGGTTGATACCCGCGCAAGAGATCACGTTCCGCATTACCAATGTGGGCAGTGAGCCTTTGACAAACCTGCAATTTACGGATGTAACACTGGCACTCCCATCGTTAAGTTCGGTGCAATTCCCTGCAGTTCCGGGGGCAAGCGTCATCCCGCAAGGAGACGATTGGCTGGTCGAGTTCGGGGCGTTCGTGCTCAATCCGGGCGACGTCCTGTATGGCGTCGGTCAGCTCCCGCCGCTACATGGTTCCGACCTGAAACACCACAATGTCGCGACCATCGCGGGTTATGGTGTCGAGTCTGACCGGAGAGTTACCGATGTAGATCAGTTGCTGATTGACCCAGCGGACTTGCAGATTACCAAAACGGTAACTGCGGATGCCGGGGAGTTTCGGGCTGGTGGCCTGGTGACCTGGGAGGTGACAGTGACTAATCACGGGCCGGACCGAGCCAAGAACATAGTTATCACCGACCGGCTGGACAACCCCAGCCAGGCAACGGTTACTGGGGCGCATTTCTCCCAGCTACCTACCGGGCGGGCGAACCGCATTGGCCATACCCCTGATGGGGCAGATGCCTGGCTGGAATACCTTAACGCTGGTGAGACAATCGTGATCACCCTAACGGGGGTGCTCAGCAAAAACTTGGCCGCTGGCACGGTTGTCAGTAACACGGCACGGGTCAGCTCAGATACTCCGAATTATGGTACCTACCCGGATTATGCGACCGCTCGGCTAGTAGTGGTGGCGGCGGTGGCCTCCACACCACCAGGTGTGCTAACGCGTACCGGTGCGAATCTGTGGTTGGGAATAATGGCGGCATTAGTTACAGCGGGCGGTGCTGGTCTGCTCGTGGCTAAACGACGCCAGAGTACCGAATAGCAACGGTGGTAGGAGTGGAGCCGGAATCTAATTGTGCGATTCCGGCTCCGCCCCTGCGGTTAGGCTGAAAATGAGAAACGCGCATAATGCGCCGCAACGCGGCTTTCCGACCAGAATGCAGCACTGGCGGCGGCGTCGGGCGATCGCACGTTGCCGCCGTGCCATATTTCGTGGGGTAATCATCGGAGCGACCCCGTTGCTCGCTACCACGGCACTGCTAGCAGCTACTGCACTGCTGGGCTGAGCGTCGGTGCTTGCTATGCGCTATTAATAGCGCCACTCTAGCCAGGTCAGCGCCTTGGACAATTAAGGTAGAGATATGACACAAAAACAACAAAATGTCGAATCTTTCAACTTAGATCATCGCACGGTATCTGCGCCCTACATCCGGTTGGCCGACCGAAAAATATTACCGCACGGCGATATTATTTCCAAATACGATATTCGCTTTAAGCAACCAAATCAGGACCACTTGGATATGCCGGTCATGCATTCGTTAGAGCATATGTTTGCCGAGTTCAGCCGCGACCATTCGGATGCCGTGCTGGATTTCTCGCCGATGGGTTGCCAAACTGGCTTCTATCTGATGCTCAGCGGTGAACCGAGTTTGGGTGAAGTACATGACTTGGTGTCGGGCACTTTGACCGACATCCTCAATGCCGATGCGGTGCCTGCCGCCAACGAAGTGCAATGCGGCTGGGGAGCCAACCACACGCTGACGGGGGCGCAAGCCGCCGCGCGGGATTTCTTGGCGCAGCGCGAGCAGTGGGCTAAGGTATTACATTCCGATGAACGATAGCATTAGCGGCTCAGTAACTGGCGAGCCCGGGCGAATTGCGATTTGCACGGCAATGGGAGAAGAAGCTGCTTTTTTCCAAGCTCTTTCCACTAGGGCAAGCGAGCCCGGAATTGTCGGTAAAGCAAGCTTCCAAGTGCTAACTATTGCTGGCATCGAAGTCTTATTGGTGACGTCGGGCATCGGGCTGGTCAATGCCGCTGCCGCTGCCACCATCGCCATCACCCAATTTGGCGCAACTGCGCTGATCAGTGCTGGTAGCGCGGGCGGAATGGGTGCCGAAGTCCAGGTGGGCGATGTGGTGATTGGCACCGAAACTCAATATACTTTTGCCGACGCCACCGCGTTTGGGCATTATGTTAAGGGTCAAGTCCCACAAATGCCTGCGAGTTATCAGACAAACCCACAATTAGTAAATCTCTTAAAATCGGATGGATTAAGGACTCATCTGGGGGCCATTATTTCCAGTGATGCTTTTGTAACTGCACACAACTTTGCTGCGATTAGTAAAGATTTCCCCGCAGCCCAAGCCGCCGATATGGAAACTGCTGCCATCGCGCAAGTCGCTTATCTGTTTGGCGTGCCTTGGGTAGCGGTTCGCGGCATCTCCGATTTGTGTGGCCCGGCGGCAGCCGAAGACTTCGCGACTCATTTGGATGGGGCAGCTGCGCTTTCCGCCCAGATGGTTGCGACTTTACTTGCCGCTGGCGGATAGCAGCCAGCGCAACGGCTAGGGTGGCTTTGTCACGAGGCGAGAGCTCGGGCGAGCGGCACAGCAAGCAGGTCAATTTGCCAAGGGCGGGCGCCAAGGCTGGCCAGGGCATCCGCGATGGCAGCAGCGCTCAGCCGCAGCGGCGGCTCCCACGCCAATCGCAAAACCGTGTCCGGCAAGAGCAGGTTTTCCGTTGGCATGGCAATCTGCTCGGCAGTTTCGCGCACCACATTTCGAACGGCTGCTAACCGCCGAGCGGCAACTGGGTCGCGGTTCGGCCAAGTGCGGGCCGCTGGCGGGCCACCAGTGCCAGGGCCACGCAGGCTCGGCAGCTTTTCCAGCGGCAACGCCAGGGCGGTATCAATGGCTCGCTGCCAATAGGCGGCCCGACGCAGCACCGGTGCAGCGCTAAACTCCCGGATGGCGGTCAACTGGCCCACATTTCGAGGTTGCCGACTGGCAGCGGCAACTAAGGCGGCATCGGGCAGAATTAATTTGGGCGCTAAATCTCGCGCCTGCGCCGCCCGCTCCCGCGCGTACCACAACGCGCGCACCACGGCTAACGACCGCTGGTCACGCAAATTGACTAAGCCCGAGGTGCGGCGCCAAGGGTCGCGGCGCGGCGGCGGAGGTGGGGCGGCCAAGACGTGGGCGAACTCTTGCTCCGCCCACGCCAGCTTACCGGCAGCCGCCAGCTGCGCAGCAAGCACGTCCCGCAATTCTAACAACAATTCCACATCCAAAGCCGCATAGCGCAGCCAGTCCGAAGGCAGTGGCCGCGTGGACCAATCAACAGACGAATACTTCTTTGTCAATTCGTAACCTAAAAACTCAGCCACGAGCGTTCCCAAGCTAACGCGCGGCAGGCCCAGCAACCGCCCCGCCAATTCGGTGTCGAAAAGCCGCCGCGGCGCAAACCCATGTTCCCGCAAACCCGCCAAGTCCTGCGAAGCGGCGTGGATAACAAACTCGGCATCACCCACCGCGCGCTGAATTGCAGCTAAATCCCGCACGGCAACCGTATCCAGCAGTGCCGTGCCCGCCCCAGACCGCCGGATTTGGATTAAGTAAGTTGCCTGGCCATAACGATGCCCGCTAGCTCGTTCGGCGTCAGCCGCCACCGGGCCGCTGCCCGCGCCAAACCGCGTGGCCACGTCCTGCAGTTGGGCTGGCTTAGTAACTAGGGGTGGCAGACCGCCAACCGGCTCATGCAAGGGGACGAGCATAACCTAAACAAGCGCTGGCCGGGGGCGATTGCGCACATGACTAGCGTGGTGCCCATGATGGCCCCCACCAGTCCCGCTGCCGTGGGCGGCATTAATTGGCGTGACATCGGCATCGGTGGGTTCCAAGCCAGCAGCGGACGCCAACACCTGCATCCAGGCGGCAAAGTTCGAGCCCAAGTTATCGTCGCCCGGCGACCAAGACGCCCGGATTTCAATGGAATCGCGCTCATCATCGGCAATCTCGCCAAATGAGGACGACTTTATTTGGGTAACGGTGCCGCTCAACCCGCGAATCTCCAAACCGGCCAACGCATCTGTCAGCCAAGACCAAGCGACCTCGGTGAGCAGCGGCTCGGCGTTGAGTTCGGGGGACAGGCTGGCTTTGATGGTGGTAACGACGCGGAACTC
>JGI24699J35502_11133556_pt1 | contig 11896 bp, 10 predicted proteins | sample TergutMp193P4_FD_35502 | JGI IMG/M metagenome (IMG submission 35502) | reverse complement strand
CGCCGACGGCGATCGGGGTGGTCGTGTGGGAGCGGATCAGCCGGAAGGATTCCTGGTTGTCGGCCGGTGTGGGATCCTCCATCCAGAACAGTTTGATGTCCTCGACGCTGCGCCCGAAACGGGCCGCCTCCATAGGGGTCAGCCGGTGGTGGATGTCGTGGAGCAGATGGAAGTCGAAGCCGAACTCCTCGCGTACTTTCGCCAGATAGGTCGGGGCGTAGGCGAGGTACGCCTCTGTGCTCCAGCTCTGCTCTTCGGGCAGGGCCGAATTCGCGGGCTCGTAGTACTTCCCGTGCTTGACCCCGTACGTCCCTTCGACCCCCGGCACGGCGGTTTGTGCCCTGATGGCTTTGAACCCGCGTGCCTTGACCGCGGCGATGTCGTCCAGCAGAGACGGGATGTCGGTCCCGGAAGCGTGGGTGTACACCAGTACTCCGTCGCGGGCGGCGCCGCCCAGCAACTGGTAGACGGGCAGGTTCGCCACCTTGCCCTTGATGTCCCACAAGGCCATGTCCACGGCGGCGATCGCCGTCATCGTGACCGGCCCCTTCCTCCAGTACACCCCACGGAACAGGTAATTCCACATGTCCTCGATCCGGGCGGGATCCCGCCCGATCAACAGGGGTGCGACGTGGTCTTTGAGGTACGACGCGACGGCGAGTTCCCTCCCGTTCAGTGTGGCGTCCCCCCAGCCCACGACCCCATCCTTCGTCGTGATCTTCAACGTGACAAAATTCCTGCTCGGCGAGGTGATCAGCACCTCCGCCGCGACGATCGAATCCATCTCTCCTCCTGTGCTCTCATGACTGAACAGCACATCATCCTATCCCTAAACCCGGATCCAAACACCGTTGGTCGCTCCACGCCAAGATAACGATTCGGTCACATTCCCACAATCGCTTGCAAAGAATTTGCAGGCACTCTAGAGTGATCCCTACAACCCAAGCCCAACCAGGGGGGACAAGGTATCATGGCCGTTACCGCACGAGATGTCGCTATACGAGCATCAGTGTCCGTCTCGACTGTCTCCCGCGCCCTGACCCGTCCCGACTTGGTCTCCGACGAGACGCGGCTGCGCATCGAAGCGGTCGCCCAAGAACTCGACTACCACCCCAACTCCGTGGCCCGGTCGCTGTCCACCGGGAGGACCTACCACTTGGGCCTTGTCGTCCCCGATTTGGAGAACCCCTTCTTCGCCTCTGTCGCCAAGGGTGTCCAGTCGTACGCCAGGCAGCTCGGGTACTCAGTCTTCATCGCCGACACCGATGAGAACACCACCATGGAAGTCGAACTGGTCCACCAGCTGGCGCCCCAGGTCGACGGGGTGATCCTGTGCTCGCCGAGGTGCGAGTCCGACCAGATCCTGCCCCTCGCGGCGACGACCGCCCTGGTCCTGATCAACCGCCCCATCGACTCCATCGACTCGGTCAGCTTCGACCACGCGGACGGGGTCCGGCAGGCGGTCCGCCACCTGTGGGCCCTGAGGCACACCGTGATCGCGTACGCCGGTGGCCCGCGCGCCTCCTGGTCGGACCAGGTGCGCCGGACGTGCTTCCACAGTTTCGCCGAAGAGCTGGGCATCGAGACGATCGACCTCGGATACTTCCAGCCCGTCCACTACGGCGGGATGGCCGCAGCCGACCTGGCCTTCGCCTCGGGGGCGACGGCGGTCCTCGCGTACAACGACCTGGTCGCCATCGGACTCGTCCAGCGCCTCGTCATGCGCGACGTCCACGTGCCCGAAGAGATCTCGGTGGTCGGGATCGACGGCATCACCCAGGCCTCGCTCTTCTCCCCCGCGATCACCACCGTCGCCGGGTCCCTGCACCAGCTGGCCCGCACCTCCGTCGACGCCCTCATCAACCAGGACCTGGAACCCGCCCACAGACTTCTGCCCGTCGATCTGATCGTACGGGCCTCGACTGCCGAACCCCCTGGGGGGCCAAGCGCACCACCCGCACGTCCGCGGATGTCCCATCAGTCCTCATCGGACCCAACAGAAAAGGAAGAACAATGCGGTTCAAGCATCGCACAATCATTATGACAGCGGCAGCTGCCCTCGCCCTCGGCCTCGCCTCGTGCGCCGCGCCGGCCACCCCCGGAGGAACCACCTCCGACACCGGCGCCGTTCCCGACAAACCCTCGAAGGCAGTCGCCCTGTCCATCCTGGATGTCGCCGGGGATCTCCAACTCACCCAGTCGATGATCGACGATTTCGCCTCCCGCAATCCCGACATCATCTCCTCGGTGACCTACGACACGGGCACCGCCCCCGACCTGCCCGGCAAGATCAAGGCCCAACAGGACGCCGGGCGCGTGTCGATCGACCTGGTCCTCACCGGCACCGACGGGCTGGCCTCGGGAATCTCCCAAGGCTTGTACCTGCCCATCGCGTCGACGTTCAAAGACCGGCTGACCAACATGTCGAACTACCTCCAACCGGCCGCCGACATGCAAACCCTAGCCCAGGACCAGGGCGTCGTCATCACGTACTACCCCTCCGGACCCCTCCTGGAGTACAACCCTGACCAGGTCAGCACCCCTCCGACCACCCCTGACCAGCTGCTGACGTGGGCTCAGGCCAACCCCGGCAAGTTCGGTTACGCACGTCCCGCCAACTCCGGCCCCGCGCGTACCTTCATCATGGGCCTGCCGTACATCCTGGGCGACTCCAACCCCAAGGACCCGGTGGACGGCTGGACTAAGACGTGGGACTTCCTCAAGCAGCTCGACCAGTACATCGACTACTATCCGACAGGGACCTCGCCCACCATGCAGAACCTCGGCAACGGCACTTGGGACATGATCGCCTCCACAACCGGTTGGGACATCAACCCCCGCGCCCTGGGCACAGTGCCCGCTGACTTCAAAGTGACGAACTTCACGGGCTTCACCTGGGTCACCGACGCCCATTACGCCGTCATCCCCAAGGGAGTCGACGCCGACACGCAGGCCGCCATCATCTTGCTGATCAACGACATGCTGACCCCCGACCAGAACGCAAAGGCGTACGACAAGGGCTACTTCTACCCCGGCCCGTGCGTCCAGGGCGCGACCTTGGACAAGGCGCCTGCCGACTCCCAGGCCGTCATCGCCCAGTACGGCCGTCCCGAGTACGACGCCATGATCGCGAACAACCCAACCGCCCTCCCGCTGGACGCCGACACCATGGTCAAGGCGTACGACATCTGGGACCGCGAAATCGGCGCGAACAAGACCCAGTAGGCGAATAGGAAGGGAAGAGTCCCGTGACAAGCAAGTTTGAAACCCTGAAGTTGGACCACATCGGTCGCAGTTTCGCGGGACAGCAAGCCCTGGTCGACCTGACGATGGACATCCACGCCGGGGAGTTCATCGCCCTGCTCGGACCCTCCGGGTGCGGGAAGTCGACGGCGCTGAACTGTCTGGCCGGGCTGCTGCCGCTGACCACAGGGTCGCTGTGGATCGACGGCGCGCGCATCGACACGGTCCCCCCTGAAAAGAGGGATTTCGGAATGGTGTTCCAGAACTACGCGCTCTTCCCCCACATGTCGGTGGCGAAGAACATCTCCTTCGGACTGCAGATGCGCAAAGTGCCCAAAGATGAGATGAGGCGCCGAGTCGTCGACGCCCTCGACATCGTCAAACTGACCGACTACGCTGCGAGGCTCCCGGGGCAACTCTCCGGGGGCCAGCAGCAGCGAGTCGCCATAGCCCGCGCCATCGTGACCGAGCCCCGCCTGGTCCTCATGGACGAGCCCCTGTCCAACCTGGACGCCAAGCTGAGGCTCGACATGCGCGGGGAAATCCGCCGCCTGCACCAGTCCCTGGGGCTGACGACGGTCTACGTCACCCACGACCAGGAGGAGGCCCTGTCCATGGCCGACCGGCTGGTCGTCCTGAGACTGGGCCACGTCCAGCAGATCGGCACCCCCCAGGAGTTGCACTCCAACCCGGTCAACTACTACGTGGCCGACTTCATGGGGTACAGGAACCTGTTAGACATGGCCGCCACGAGGGTGGACGGCCAGGCAGTGACCGCCGAGGGCGAGGGAATCACCCTTCGGGGCACCTCGTACCACCATGAAGTCGCCGCGGGGGATCCGGTGAAGGTCGCCTTCAGACCCGAGGACGTCACGATCCTGGACGGGCCCGCCCCGGGTTCCTTCCCTGTCACCGTCGACGTCAGCGAGTACCGGGGGTCCTCGGTCGCCCTGGACGCGAGCACCTCGGCCGGCAAGCCGCTGCACCTGATTCACGACAGCAGCGTCGCCCCCGGCCAGACCGTCCACGTCCATGTCGACCCGTCCCGGGTGCTCGTCTACCCCGAGGCCCTGCCGGACGACGCGGCCCTCATGGCTTCGGACGGGACCGAGATATGAGCGCCGCCGACACCATGAGGCCGTCGCTGAAGCACAGGCTGGCGGACCGCGGCCTGGACACCTCGTTGATCCTCCTGCTGCCTGCGGCCGCCTTCGTCATCCTGTTGTTCATCTACCCCTTCCTGTACGGCATCGGGCTGAGTTTCCAGCCCAAAGAGGGCGGGGTCGGGTTCGGGTCGTACATCAAGTTCTTCTCGGACTCCTACCAGGTGGGGACCATCTGGAAGACCATGAGGCTGGCCCTCCCGGCGGCCCTGTTCAACGTCTTGGCCTCCATCCCCATCTCGTACAAGCTGCGCGGCAAATTCCGGGGGAAGAGGCTGCTGTCCACGCTGTTGGTCATCCCCATCTCCCTGGGCACCGTTCTGGTGGCCGAGGGCCTGTTGAACTTCGCTGGACGAGCTGGCTGGATCAACCGGTTCCTGCTGCTGATCCATGTGATTGACAAGCCCGTCGCCCTCGTGAACAACTATTGGGGCGTGCTGTTCTCCCTGATCATCACAGGGTTCCCCTTCGCGTACCTGCTCATCTCCTCCTATCTGTCCGGTATCGACCCCTCTTTGGAGAAGGCGGCGGCGATCATGGGCGCGGGCTGGGGGAAGCGCTTCACGAAGATCATCCTCCCGCTGCTGGCGCCGGGGCTGGCCACGACGTTCATGCTGACGTTCGTCCTGGCGTTCTCCGTGTTCCCATCGGCCACCCTGGTCGGTAACCCGGCCGGGTCCACGAGGGTGATCTCACTGGCCGCGTACCAGGCGTACGCGGAGCAGTTCGACTACTCCCTCGCCTCGGCCATCGCCATCGTCATGGGACTGATCGAACTGGTCGTCCTCGGCCTGGTCATGCTGTGGCGCTCCACTCTGTACCGCGGATCGACAGGAGGCAAAGGCTGATGTCCGCTGTTCAACGAATCCCCGCGTCGGAAGGCTCTAAACGCCGTTTCCGCATCGTCGGTACCCCCTCGCAATGGGTCGTGTGGGGCTGCGTCGGGTTGTTCTTCGTCTTCCTGCTCGGAGTGATCTTCTCCGTCGTGGTCAACTCTTTGGGCACAAGCTGGTTCAACTCCTGGTGGCCCAACGGGTTCACCACCCACTGGTACGCCGACGCCTGGAAGGAATTCCAGCTCGGGCAGGTCATCCTGGTCACCTTGGAGGTGGCCGTGGCGGTCATCGGGATCTCCGTCCTGCTGGGGGTTCCTGCGTCGTACATCCTGGCGCGAAAGAACTTCCCCGGCAAACAGATCGTGTACGGGATGTTCCTGCTGCCGGTGCTGATGCCGCCCATCACGTATGGCATCCCGCTGGCCACAGTGTTGTACATCTCGGGACTCGGGGGGACGATCTGGGGTGTCATCGCGGCGAACCTGGTGCCCGCTGTGCCCTTCGTGATCATGACCATGACACCGTTCATCGAGCAGATCAACCCCTCGATCGAGTCGGCCGCCCGGATGAGCGGCGCCGGGACGGGACCCATCTTCACCCGGATCCTCGCCCCCCTGCTCGTGCCCGGCATCCTCGCCAGCTGCGTGCTGGTGCTGGTGCGCACGGTGGGCATGTTCGAACTGACCTTCCTGAACTCCGGCCCGACCTCCAACACCCTGGTCGTGAAGCTGTACTACGCCATGAACGCAGCCGGCATCCGCGCCCAGCAATCGGTCGACGCGATGGCCGTGGTGTACATGGTGTCCATGCTGGTCATCCTGGTGGTGGCCCTGCGTTTCGTGAACCCCACCCAGTTGGTGGCTCGCGTCCGCGACGAGACCACCGACTGACATCGTCCCCTGGCGGTTCATCGCCTGAGGATGACAACTAACTCAGTTCGGCGTGGATCCCCAGCATCGTGCCCACGGAGGCGCTCCATGGGTACCGCTCGGCGCAGGCGCGGGCGGCCCGGCGCACCCCCTGCTCGTCCGAGGCGAGCCGGTTGGCCATCCTCGAGACGGCGTCGGCGAGGAAGACCGGGTCGGGCGAGGCCCATTCGGCGCAGGAATCATCCACGAGTTCTTTGGCGCCTCCCCTGTCGGCGGTGACCGCTGGGGTCCCACAGGCCAGAGATTCCAGGACGGCCAGGCCGAAGGTCTCCGCGGGGCAGACTGACAGGTCGACGTCGGCGGAGCGGTACGCCTCGGCCAACGCGGCCCGTGAGTCGAGATAACCGTGGAAGAAGACGGAAGCGTCCCCGGCGAGGGTACGCAGCTCCTCGAGTTGGGGACCGGTCCCGTAGACGTTGAGTTGGACGTCGATCCCGCGCCTGTCGAGTTCCACCGCGGTGGCCACGGCCAGATGAGGGCTTTTCTCCCTCGACAGCCGACCGGCGTAGATCAGCTTCAGAGGCGGGGAACCGGGATCGCGCGGCGTGGGGGTGAACTCCTCCAGATCGACGCCGAGGGGTACGACAGCCAATGCCGCTTTCGTGTCGATCCATTCGCCGGCGCTGTACCGGGTGGTGACAACGACGCGGTCGTAATGCTTGGCCAGCCAACGGTTCAGCATGTGGATCGGCTTGGCCACCTCGAGTTCAAGGAACATGCTGGCTTGGTCGTCCAGGCGCTCGTGGGAGAACAAGACGGATCCGACGTCGTGTTTTCGGGCCCACAGCGCCGCCGCGGACATCGTCCATTTGTCGGAGACCTCGATGGACGTCGGCTGGAACTGGTTCAGCACCTGGCGTACTTTGGCGATGTTGAGGACCATGCGGTACCCAGAGGCTAGCGCGGGCGACGAGATGGTGACGACGGTACCGGTCTCCTCAGACTGGGACAGCGAATCGGAGGGACCGGGGATGATGAGCAGACGTTCGTGTCCGGCGGCGACATAACCCCGTCCGAGCTTGTCGACCGCCCTTCTCAGCCCGCCGGAGGTGGGTCCGACGAAATTGGCCAGCTGTGCGATGCGCATATCTGTCTCCTAGCGCGGGCGGTGTCTGCGGACCTTGTGGACGTACACGGTGTTCGTCTTGCCCGACACGCCCATGGGGATCCCGTACACGACGACGACCTTGTCCCCCGGCTTGGCCATCTCCTTCTCGATGAGCAGCTCGTCCATCTCGGCGATCATCGACGGGGTCTCATGGGTCTTCGACACGAAGGTTGTCAAACCCCAGGCGATTCCCAGCTCCCTCTTCGTCTTTTCGATGGGGGTGAAGCACAGGATGGGAATCTGGGTGCGGAGCCTCGCCAAACGCCTGGCGGTGTCCCCCGTCAGAGAGAATCCCACGATGTACTTCGCGTCGAGTTGCTTCGCGACCGCAGCAGCGCTCCACGTGATCACCCCAGAGGTGGTGTGCGGATCCCAGGGGAGGGTGTCGATCTCACGGAAACCGTGCTCTTCCACCGCGCAGATGATCCTGGACATCGCCGAGACGGCGTCGACGGGATAAGCGCCCATCGAAGTCTCCCCCGACAGCATCACCGCGTCCGCGCCGTCCATGACCGCGTTGGCCACGTCAGACGCCTCGGCTCTTGTCGGGCGCGGGGCCGAGATCATGGACTCCAACATCTGAGTGGCGACGATGACCGGTTTGGCCCATGTCCGGGCTGCGTTGATGATCCTCTTCTGGGCGAGCGGCACGTCCTCGAAAGGAAGTTCCACCCCCAGGTCTCCCCTGGCGACCATGAGGGCGTCGAAGGCGTCGATGATCGACTTCAGATTGTCCAGAGCTTGAGGCTTCTCGATCTTGGCGATGACGGGTGTACGCACCCCCACTTCGTCCATGATGGCATGGACACGTTTGATGTCTTTAGCGGAGCGGACGAACGACAGGGCGACCAGGTCCACACCGTGAGCAAGTCCCCAGCGAAGATCTTCTTCGTCTTTTTCGGACAAAGCCGGGACGTTGACCGGTACCCCAGGAAGGTTGATCCCCTTGTGATCCGACACCGGTCCGCCCACCTCGACCTCGCACTCCACATCCGTGTCGGTGACAGCCGTCACCGTCAGTGTGAGCCGGCCGTCGTCAATGAGGATGACATCTCCTGGACCCACATCTTCGGGCAGACCCGCGAACGTGGTCGAACAGTACGTCTGGTCTCCCGGCACGTCCCTGGTGGTGATGGTGAATTTCTGTCCCGCCGTGAGCGTCACATTTGGCTGGGCGAAGGTGCCCAGCCGGATCTTCGGCCCCTGAAGGTCGATGAACACCGACACTGACTTGCCCGTACGCTCACAAGCTTGTCTCAGATTGGCCAGAGTTTGCTCGTGGGTGGCGTAATCCCCATGGCTCATGTTGAGACGGGCAACGTCCATTCCGGCCTCGATCAGTTCTTCCAGCCGGTCGGTTTCCATGGATGCGGGCCCGAGAGTCCCGATAATTTTCGCTCTTCGCACCCATCAACCATAACCCACGGCAGCCGTGGAAAGAAGCCACCGCCCCGATTCGCGCCCCGCAGCGTCAGGACAAGACCTCAAGGCAGTGGACGAGATCGGGCGGGTACTCGGAGGTGAAGAACATCTCCTCGCCGGAGCGCGGATGGGTGAACCCGAGTTCCACGGCATGCAGCCATTGGCGCGTCAGTCCGACATCGCTGGCCAGATGGGGATCGGCTCCGTACAACAAATCCCCCACGCAAGGGTGACGGATCGCGGCCATATGGACGCGGATCTGGTGGGTACGGCCAGTCTCCAGCTTGATTTTCAGCAGAGTCGCCTTGAACACTTTCCTGATCGTGGAATAGTGGGTGACTGCTGTACGCCCGGCGGGATCGACTGCCATCTTCCACTCTCCGGTCCTCGCATGCCCGATGGGGGCGTCGATCGTACCGTTTTCAGGCTCGGGATAACCCTGGACGAGCGCATGGTAGATCTTGTGGACCTCACGGTCGCTGAACGCCTTTTTCAGGGTCGTGTAGGCCATCTCTGACTTGGCGATCACCATGAGCCCGGAGGTGCCCACATCGAGCCGCGAGACGATCCCCTTGCGCTCAGCCGGGCCTGAGTCGCACAGATCGAAACCGGCCGCGGAGAGGTGCTCCATCACCGAGGGTCCGTCCCATCCGAGGGAGGGATGTGCGGCGATACCGGCGGGCTTGTCGACGACGACGAGGTCCGCGTCGTTGTAGACGATGGCCATTCCTTCCACCAGCGCCGGACGGATCTGGACGGACCGTTCTTCGATCTCCACCTCCACCATGGCTCCCGGTTTCAGCCGGTCGGATTTGTGGATCCCCACCCCGTCCATCGTCAACCGGCCTTCGTTGGCGGCTTGTTCGATCCGAGAGCGGGAGATGCCGAACAGGCGGGCGGCACCCACATCAGCCCTGCAATCGGCGAGTCCTTCCGGTACGATGGCGATCGGCATTCTCACCCCGCCTTATGGGCACTGTGGTACGTGACAGGTTCGCCTTCCAGATCGACTTTGATCACGAAGACGATGAGGACGATGAGAGCCGCGGAGCAGGTCAGCAGCATGTCCGCCACGTTGAACACGGCGAAATGTTTCACGGAGATGAAGTCGATGACATGGCCCCTGAACACCCCCGGGGAACGTACGAGCCTGTCGATGAAATTGCCGGCCACCCCTGCCATGCCCATTCCGACGGCGATCGCCCACGCGAGCGAGCGTACTTTGGGCATCACCCATACGCTCACGGCGACCAGAACGGCCAAGGCGAGCACAGAAAACGCCACAGTGAGGCTGGTACCCGTGCTGAACGCCGCCCCTGCGTTGCGGAAGATTTGGAACTGGACGATGTCGGAGACGACACTGACAGGTTCGTCGGGTACGAGGCGGGCGATGGCGACGGCTTTCGTGATCTGGTCGAGGCAGACGCCGACCGCGATGATCCCAAGCATCACTATGAGCGCGGCTCGGCTCCGCCGAGGCGTCATGGGCGCCTTTCCAAGCGCTGTTTGCAGGCAACGCACATGGTGGCGCGCGGGAAAGCCTGGAGACGGGCTTTGCCGATGGGCTTGCCGCACACCTCGCAGATCCCGTAGCTGCCCTCGTCGAAGAGCTTGAGCGCCAATTCGGACTGTTCGAACATTTCGCGAGCATTGGCAACCAAAGACATCTCTTGGTCCCTCTCGAAATTGGTGGATCCCACATCTGCCGGATCGCGTCCGGCCATGTCGGTACCCTCCGTGAGCAGCTCGGTCAAACCGGCTTGAGCACTCAGATACTTCTGTTCGAAGGAGGTCACATCGTCGTGCAATTGCTCTCTGACTTCAGCCAACTCCTCAGGCGTCCACGGTTGCTCTCCGTCAGCGACGGGAATTGATACGTTTGCGGAATCAACTTTTCCTTTGGGCGTCCCCATGGAAACCTCCTAGCTAGATTGAGTCATTCACCGTACGCATACTGTAGCGGTCAGAAGCCAAAAGGGGAAGTTGGTGCACAACTATGCGGTGATCATCCTTCGAGTAGAGCATCGAGGCGAGGGGTCGCGCTGGTCGTGTCAGCATTCCACTCGTTGGCGGTACGGGCGGGAGTCTGCAGAAGCTCGGGTACCTCGTCGGGCGCGAACTGGGAGGAATCCAGTCTTTCGATCTGGCTCTTCAAGTATCCGGTCATCGTCTGACGGAAGCTCTTTTCGTACGTGCGCAGTTTCTCCACTTTGGCGAACAGGACGTCCCTCTCCGATTCGAGGGCTCCGAAAACCTCAGCCCGCCGCGCTGCGATTTCACCGTCGATGGTGGCCGCCCGCTGCTGAGCCTCCTGTACCAATCTTTCGGCGTTCGTACGCGCGTCGCGGTCTGTGCGCTCAGCCCTCTCCTGGGCCTCCGCGGTCATCTGCGCGGAGGAATCCGTCGCGGAACGCAGCATCTCCTCGGCGGAGAACTGAGCTTCGGACTTGACCTGGGCCGCGTGAGCATCTGCTTCCGCCTTGACCCTGGTGACATAAGCGTCAGCCTGTTCCCGTACGGTACGGATCTCTTCTTCGACAGCCTGCTTGCGCTTCAACGCCTCTGTCGTGGCCTCGCTGACCAGGTTGTCCGCCTGTTCTGTGGCCAACTGAACCAGGCGTACGACCGCTGAACTCGCCTCGGGACTGGTGGTGACGGCGATCGGCATCGAGTCGTTCACCTTCTCGGCCGACATCAGGCGTTCAAGCTGTTCACGCAGCTGGTGGTTCTCCCCCGTCAGCCGCATGACCTGGTCTTGTCCGACCGGATTGCGCTGGGCCTCAGCCAGCTGGTTGCGAGTCTGTTCTAGCTGGATGCGCGTCTGCTCCAATTGGGAGGTCGCCTGATCCAGCTGGATCCTCAACTGGTCGACTTGGTGCGTCAGGGCCTCGTCGGCAGTCCCCGACACGGAAGCCTGGGCTTGTGCGCGGGCTTGGTCCAGTTCAGTCTGGAGGCGTGCCACCTGAGACTTGTAGCCGTTGCGGTCCTCCTGAAGACGGGAGATCTGGTAACGGAGGTTTTCGAGTTCCTGGTCGTTGGCGCCCGAAGACGCTGAGTCGGAAAGCTGACGTTTCAGATTCTCATTGTCCAGCGTCATCGCTTCGACAGTCGCCTCGATCTTGTCGACGAACAAATCAACATCGGACACCACATATCCGCCCTTGCGGGGTGATACATGGAACCTTGTTTTGCGCA
>JGI24699J35502_11133557_pt1 | contig 11906 bp, 11 predicted proteins | sample TergutMp193P4_FD_35502 | JGI IMG/M metagenome (IMG submission 35502) | reverse complement strand
CGCCAGCGTAGCAGCGGTGCAGTAGCTCCCGTAAGCTGTCCAGCGTGATGTCGCCGGGTACTGTGGCTTGGATCGGTACGGCGGCGTTGGTCAGCGCGGCAACATCTGGGCCTTTGACAAAATCCCAGCCCGCGTCATGTGCACAATCCGCGAAACCTTGCGTAAAGGTGAATGACTGTTCGCGGAAGTATTGGGTCAGTGCCGCGATGTTGGGTGGGGCGGGGCTTGCGTCTGGTTCCCCCGGAGTTGCCTGTCCGCAGGCTGCGCCCAAGACAATTATCGCAACCAGCCCAGCCAAAGATGCGCGCGCCAAGTGCATCCCGGAGCGAACGCGGGCAAGGGCGTCATCGTGACCACCGCCCAAGGCGATACCACGCCGCCAAGCCCGACGCCTTAAATGCATCTCATCCCAGTTTCCCGGATGTAAAACCGTTTATAGGTTAGCAATACTGTTCCCAGTGTAGCCGAAATTATATCCAGCCAGCTTTGGCAGCGGCGACCCCAAGGGTAAACCGATTGTTGGCACCCAACTCAATTTCAAGGTCGTCAATGATCCGCCGTACCGACTTTAAGCTTATATTCAAATCTTTGTTGATTTGATTGTCTATCCTACCTTTGGCAAGCCGTTTGAGCACCCCGTCAGAAATTTCGTCGAGAACCTCATGCTGATAAGGTTCCCCGAATGGGGTAGCTTCATCCCAATACTTGTCGAAAAGCCCAACCAACGCCTTGACCACGCCTGCGCTTTTCTCTACCGTAATAGCCGCCAGCGCGCTATCAAGGTCTGATGGTAGAATCGCGACTTTACTATCGGCAATTATCATTCGGATCGGCAAGTATGATGTTGTGCGTACTAATACACCATTGGAAGTGAGCCATTCTAGATGTGAGCGCATGGCTTTATTATGCAAAGCGCTGGTTAGGTAAATTGATTTCGATATGACGCCCCGTTCTAGGGAGGCGAGAGTTGGGCCTTGACTTGCCTTAATCGATGATGGTGCCTGAGCCTCACCCGGCACGAATGTGTACACATGCTCACTCGCCTCGGCGCTAAGTTGAGCAATCCGCTTACGGATTTCCTCCATCCCAAATACTTGCTCGCAATGACTCCCATAATGCCGACTGGACTGTTTGTTTGCCAATAGAAAACTTTTTACGGCTTTTTGCGAATAGGCATGCCTACTCTGCAGGTCGGTAATAGCGTCCTCTTGGCGCATAAGCAATATGGTGGTAGTGACATCCGGTGATACAGGGGTGACGGCATCGTCTTGGCATTTCACCATATCTAGTTCGATTAACAAATCTAGGGCTGATTTGCAAGCTTCGTTTGTAATTCCTAACTCGGCTGCGGCTTCTTGGAGCGGTATGTTTGGGTGCTGCAGCATTTTTAGATACAACAGTTCCGCTTCGGTGGTCAGACCTAGACTCTCAAGCATATTCGGCATCCTTGTGCATTGGTTTCGGGTGAATACCTAGGCATAGTGTACATGAACTTGCCTTCAGTGTTTGACCACTTATACCCCCTAAAAATCTGACCACTTTTGTCCTTGCGGGTGGCGACGTGGTTCTGGCATACTACTACAACCGATTACGAAGGAGTAGGTCATGAAATACCCAACTAAAATTATTGGATTCGGATTAGCGGCTTTAGTCGCAATCACGTCCTATGTCGCAGGAATGTCAGGCAGCATCAATTCGACGGTGTTGCTAACCCAAGACGTTCCAGTAGCGCATGACTATATTTGGGGTCCGCAAGCTACGGCATTCTGACCACAAAAAAGTTGTACCGCTGGGTGTACCTATGCTCCAGCGGAAGCAAGGCCATTCATCAATCTGAGAATGGTTCACCAAATCATCCACCTACATACTAAGGAGTTGACAGGATGAATAAACAAGTAAAACGCGCTGCTCTCGCCGCCGCGACCAGTATGGTACTCGCCGCAAGTGGCGCTGGCGTAGCCGCCGCGGCGATAGTCACCCCAGAAGCTTTCCGCTCTTGGGGTGGGCATGCAAGTTGTCCGTCAAATCAGCGGGTGCTAGCTGAAGGTGGTTGGTCGGCTGGGCAGTCGCGTCCTTTTACGCTGGCCGTACCAGGCGCTACGCGTACCATTACTTCTGCAAGTGCGGGTGATAGTTACGTTGTCAGCCCAAACGCTTCGTCTGGTAGCTGGGAAGTGAGCGGTCTCAACGCAACTTGGGGTAGCGGCGGATGCCGATAACCGGGATGGTACTTAAACCGAACCGCGTCAGCCGCGACGTTGGCACCGCTAAACCAGTATCTCGCAAGTGGGTGCGGGCATCTGCATTCATTAGCATGGCCTTAATGGTGGCTGGGTTAGCTGCTGGTTGTACGCAGCCAGTTGCTGATGAGATTGTCGTAGAACCTGAACCCAGTGTTGAGGAACCTGCTATGGTGGCAGAAGCTGAGGAGAGTGCAGAGGCTGAGCCCAGTGTGGGGGAACCCGCCGTGTGGTCAGAAGCTCGCGTTGGTGTGGCAGCTGACCCCAGTTGGGTGGAACCCGCTTGGATGGCCGAAGCTCGGCTGGGTGTCGAGGAATACCATGCGGCAATGCTAAGTTGTCTAGCCGAGTTCGGGGTTGTTGGTATAGCAGCCCCGGGTGGCCATGTAGGTACCGGTGGCAGAACGGACGAGGATGGGGTTCGAATTGACGCCCAAGGTAGGTCCCCGGCCGAGTTGCAAAGGTTAGAAAATCAAGCCACACGGGAGTGTCAGGATCGGCACCCTTACCCAGCCCACTGGACTAGCACCGCGACTGAAGCCGATTATGAGCGAACCCTGCAGGTTCGTGAGTGTCTGCTGGCGCATGGCTTGCAAGTTCAAGAGCCACCTCCACTTGAGATTTGGTTGATTTCAAGGTGGAACCCTTGGCGCTCAGCGTTTAGCGACAATGGGCTTGGGCCTGCTGAAGTTGACCACTTCATGGCAGCCTGCCCCCAGACCGGTATCCATAATGTCGGGATAATTTTCGGCGAGCGCTTGTGAGCTAAATTCGCGCATCAAATCATTGGCAGCGGATATGTAAATGTCCAGCTATCGCAACAAATGCCAATGCCGTTTGATTCCACTTGGGATTTGGAGCCAATGTCATTCTTGCCGTAATCGCTATTGGCAAGAAGGCCAATTAGGCATAATCAAGTTGTACCGCTAGGTGTACCTATGCTCCAGCGGATTCTCAATCCGGGAATGTGTCACCAAATCATCCACACATATTTTAAGGAGTTGACAGGATGAACAAACAAGTAAAACGCGCCGCTCTCGCCGCCGCGACCAGCATGGTTCTCGCCGCAAGTGGCGCTGGCGTAGCCGCCGCGGTGACAGTCACCCCAGAAGCTTTCCACTTTTGGGGTGGGCATGCAAGTTGTCCGTCAAATCAGCGGGTGCTAGCTCAAGGCGCTTGGTCGGCTGGGCAGTCGCGTCCGATGACGCTGGCCGTGCCAGGCGCTGCGAGAACCTTCATTACTGGGAATGCGGGATCTGGTTACATTGTCAGCCCAAACGCTTCGTCTGGTAGCTGGGAAGTGAGTGGCCTTAACGCAACTTCGGGCAGCAGCGGCTGCCGATAACCGAGATGGTACTTAAACCGAACCGCGTCAGCCGCAATGTTGGCTTTGCTAAACCACTATCTTGCAAGTGGGTGCGGGCATCTGCACTCATGAGCATGGCCTTAGTGGCGGGTGGGTTAGCCGCTGGTTGTGTGCAGCCAGTTGTTGATGAGATTGTTCTAGAGGCTGAGCCTAGTTTGGATGCACCCGCTGTGGTGGCAGAAGCCTGGGAGGGTGCAGAGGCTGAGCCCAGTGTGGGGGAACCCGCCGTGTGGTCAGAAGCTCGCGTTGGCGTGGCGGCTGACCCTAGTTGGGTGGAACCCGCTTGGATGGCGGAAGCTCGGCTGGGTGTAGCGGAGTACCATGCGGCAATGCTAAGTTGTCTAGCCGAGTTCGGGGTTGAAGGCACAGCAGCTCCGGGTGGCCTTATATTCACTGGTGGTCCAACGGACGAGGATGGGGTTCGAATTGATGCCCAAGGTAGGTCCCCGGTCGAGTTACAAAGGTTAGAAAATCAAGCCACACTGGAGTGTCAGGATCGGTACCCCTACCCAGCCCACTGGAGCAACACCGCGACTGAAGCCGATTATAAACGAACCCTGCAGGTTCGCGAATGTCTGCTAGCCCACGGCTTGCAAGTTCAAGAGCCACCTCCACTTGAGATTTGGTTGATCTCAAGGTGGAACCCTTGGTCTTCAGCGTTTAACGACAATGGGCTCGGGCCGGCTGAAGTTGACCACTTCATGACAGCTTGCCCGCAGACTGGTATCAATAATGTTTCGATACTTTTCGGCTAGCGCATGTAAGCTAAGTTCGTCAAAAAGCGAAAAATAAAAGTGGTATGGGAGCGTTGTTGATTATGCTGGTGCTAATCAACAACGCTCACTTATCACGTAATATATTACGTAGTATATATTGTCGGACGGACGGCTACTGCCGGTCTGCTTTGATCTAGTGAGGGCGTTTATGCTAAAACGAGATAGAGCGCTTACGGTGTTTGGCGCTTTGGTGGCAGTTAGTGTTGTTGGCGCTTGTTCTGCGATGCCGCTGGTGGTTGAGGATGCGGTGGTTCCGGTGACTGAGGCGCCTTTTACCTCGCCGCTGGATGAGTTTATTGGGCAGGCGGTGTGGACTAATCAAGAGGAATTCCAACGCGCTTCGGACGAGTTTGCCGTATTGCGTGAGGAATTGATTGCCCAATGTATGCGCGAGGCGGGGTTTAACTACCAGCCCGATATTAACTCCGACCGGTGGACGATTGCTAGCGGTCATCTTGACGACATCCACCCAGACGACCGCGAATGGGTTTCCCAATATGGGCTTGGCATCGTATCTGGACATCGGATGCGCACCGGCGGCACCATCTTTGATGTTCGGGATGATGACCCGAACGCCGAGTATGTCGCTGGGCTATCCGACCTAGCCCGCGAAGCCTTTGAAGCGGCACTTTACGGCCCCGCTGATAACCCGCCAACCCAAATGGCCGTTCAGACGCAAGCCGATTGGGAGGATTGGATGCGAACACGGGGCTGTTGGGGGCAAGCGATAGTGGAAGCCCAAGCCAACAGTCCGCTATTTCTGCGGGAACAGGATGAGTTTGCGCCGTTGTTTAGTGCGATCAGCGATATGCAAAATAACGTATCCGAGCGCCCGGATATGGTCACACTTAACAGCGAGTGGTCGCATTGTATGGCAGACGCCGGTCACGTTGGGCTGAGTAGCCCAGCTGATGGACCCGGCCGGTTCTGGTCAGAATACATGAATACGTCGTTTACCGTGCAACAGTTGCAGGCGGAGGGTATGGACGTGGATCGCGCGGAGATGTTAGCCCCATTACAGGCGCGCGAAATTGATCTAGCCCTTGCTGACTTGGACTGCCGAATTTCCATAGACTATCGCGCGCGGTTGAACGCCATCATGCTTGAAGCGGAAAGCCAGTTTGTTGTTGACCATCGCGCCCTACTTGAGGACTTCCGCAACGCCGCCGAATAACTGCAAAACAGCAACGGCTTTTGGCCCGCGTGCTACGGTGCCGCTGTGAGTTATAGCGGTGTGCCTGTGGCATGTGGCTTGTGGCCTGATGACTCCTGCGGTCTATTGCAAGGCGAGGGCTTCGCGCACTTCTGGCTTCACCAACGCCAACGCCGCATCCTTGGCAGCACTCGCCGTCTTGGCACTCAAAGCGGCCTGTGCAATCGCCTGACACTCGGCAAAGGTGTGCGACTTAAGGGCATACCGCACCGCAGGTACCGCACTAGGCGCCATGGACAGCGAGGTAACTCCCATGCCGGTTAGCACCAACGCCATCAACGGATCGCCCGCCGATTCACCACAAACCCCAACGGGTTTGCCAGTGGTCAGCCCGGCAGCTGCCGTCTTGTTCACCAGATAGAGTACCGCCGGTTGCCAGATGTCCAACAAATCTGCCAACGATCCCGCCAAGCGGTCAGTAGCCATCGTGTACTGCCCAAGATCGTTAGTGCCCATGGACACAAAGTCCACAACCTTGAGGATGTCCTCGGCTTGAATGGCGGCGCTTGGCACCTCCACCATCACGCCCACCTTTTTGATGCCGACCGCACGCGCCGCCTTGGCGAAATCCTCAGCCTCACCAACGGTAGAAATCATCGGCGCCATCACCCAAGGCTCATGCCCCGAATCCTTTGCGGCCTTTGCGATAGCCTTGAGTTGCGTATCCAACAACTCTGGCATGATGCGCGTCAGGCGATATGCCCTGATCCCAAGTGCCGGGTTTTCCTCATTTGGTTGGGTGGCGAACGCCAACGGCTTATCCGCACCCGCGTCAATCGTCCTAATTACCACTTTGCGGTCGCCCAAAGCGTCCAGCGCCTTGGTGTACACCGCCGCTTGGTCATCCTCGGTGGGAGCCGTCTGCGCATCCAAGAACAACACCTCGGTGCGGAACAACCCAACACCTTGCACGGCCTCGTCCCGCAACTTCTCGGCGTCGGCATCAGTACCGATGTTGGCGAGCAACTGAACCTGATGTCCATCCGAAGTCGAACCGTCAGACTTGTCCACGGCCAAAGCCGCCAGTGCCTGTTGCCTGCTTACCACTGCAGCCAGCACCGCAGCATCAGGCTTCACCGTGACCGTGCCGCGCGCGGCATCCAGAGCCACCTCATCATTATCGGCAAGCAACTTCGCGCGCTCACATCGGACGATGCAGGGCAGGCCAAGCTGTTTCGCGATGATGGCAGTGTGCGACGTGGGGCCGCCTTGCTCCAGCACGATGCCCAATACCTTGGAAAGGTCAAGGGCGCCGGTGTCGGCGGGGGAAAGATCCTCAGCTACGATGACCGACGGCTTGGTGAGCGTGGGCACGCCCGGCTCGGGCAACCCCAGCAGCCGCGCCACTACGCGGTCACGAATGGAGTATAGGTCAGTGACGCGCTCGGCCATATAACCGCCCGCTTGGCTGAACATGTCCGCATATAGCCCCGCTACCTCCGTAATCGCCTGCGCGGGATTCATGCCATTCATAACCTTGTCCGCCGACATATCAGTCAAATCCGGGTCTTGCGCGATTTCGGCGGCGGCGTTTAGCACCTCGGCCAGTGTGCCGGAAGCGGCATTGGCTCGCTCCGTCATTGCCTGCGCCACCAGACCCAGCGCATCCTTAAGATGGTTGGCGGCAGCCTCCCGCTCATCCGGTGCGGGTGCCGGGGCATTAGCGGGCACAACGGGCGCGGGGTGTGCCCGGATTACTGGGCCAGCGACGGCTCCCCGGCCAACTCCTATGCCGGTTAAGACCGGGCTATCAGTTTGGGTGTCAGTTGCGGTGGCGGTATCGCTCATCGTGGCTCGCTATCAGTCGTGGATTATTATTAGTGGTTGGTTCGCGGGATGAGATGCAAGGCGCGCGAGCGAAGCTAGTACAAGTGGTACTTGCAAGCGATAGCAACGCTGCAGGTCGCCCGCGAATCGGCCGCTAGGTTATTCGGCGTCTAGGTCTTTTTCTAGTAGGGCAACAAGTTCATCCAGCGCAGCGGCATCGTCGGAAACCAAAATGACCTCTTCGCCACCCTTGATGCCTTGCCCCATAACGGACAGCAGGCTGGCGGCATTTACCGCATTCCCGCCGGGCTTACCGATGGTCACCTTGGCGCCGGTACCCTTAACGGCATTCACAAAAGTTTGCGCCGGGCGGGCGTGTAGGCCTTGCGCTGAACCGACTACTACGTTGCGTTCCATGGTGTGCTCCTCTGCAGGTTTCTGGATCAGGTCTTGCTCTGCATCCTATGGCAGTCTACCGACATCTGGCACAATTAGACACTCGGAATGGCGCTCGCGGCGCCTCGATGGCAATCTGCGGCGTTATCGCGGTGCTTGCCTACCACTTGTAGGCGGCGCCCCACTCTGCCTTGCATCTCACCACCGGTGCATCCGCGAGCAGTGCGGCGCCTCTCGAGCATGAGGCGCATTGGGCGCTAATGCGGCCCTTTGCCTAACCCGCACCACTATACTGGCGGCGTGAGCACGACTTTCGTCAATAACAATGCGCTATCGCCATCCGCCCAACCGACGGAGAGCTCGTGCGACCTGCGGCTGTATGTGCCGCCGGAGGATAATATCGACTCGATATTACGGCGGCGCCTAGAACTGGAACCGAATTCCATTTTGGCTGAGGTAAATGAGAAAATCAGCCCCGCCATGATTCCCCATCAAGAGCCGCGACATATTCCATTAGCCACGCCTACCGGGCACGGGCGCGGTAAAGGAAAAGTGCGAGTTACCCATTGGCATAAAGTTACGGTTGCCGAGTTTAACGCTCAAGTTGTTGCGGCGGCTAAAGGCTTAGTGGCGCTCGGGATTCAACCCGGCCAGACGGTTGGGATAATGTCGCGCACCAGATATGAGTGGACTTTATTGGATTTTGCTTGTTGGGCTGCCGGGGCGGTTCCGGTACCCATTTATGAAACTTCAAGTGCTGACCAAGTGGAATGGATCGTCACTAACGCAGATATCCAATTGCTATTTGTCGAAAATCTGGCTAACGCCTTGACGGCTACAGAGGCGATTACGCGGGCTGGTCGCAGCACTAATATCATGGTTATTGACGATGCTTCGGAGGCCTTGGAAAGTGGGCAGTCGGTAAACGCATTTTCGGCCGATAACGCCATTGCGGAATTGACGCGATTGGGGGCTAACGTTCCCGACGCCGAAATTGAACGCCGCCGCCGCTTGGCAGGCGCCGATGACCTAGCCACTATCATCTATACCTCTGGCACGACGGGCCGGCCAAAAGGTGCCGAACTTACCCACGGCAACTTCACCAACTTAACGCTAAACACCGTAGCCGTTATTCCCGAAGTGTTTAATGGCATGGGCCGCACTATATTGTTCTTACCACTTGCGCACGTATTCGCTCGCTTTGTGGAAGTAGTTGCTATTGCCGGCAGTTCGGTATTAGGCCATTCCCCAGACATTAAACATTTGACTAGCGACTTAGAGGGATTTCGCCCCACTTACTTACTTGCCGTACCGCGAGTATTTGAGAAGGTTTACAACACCGCAGAACAATCATCGGCAGAGGAAAAGGCGCGGCCCTACTTCAACTGGGCAACTAAAGTGGCCATCGCTTATTCGCGTGCTTTAGATACTCCGGCTGGGCCATCGTTATGGCTCCGCTTCCAACATCTATTCGCGGATGGGCTGATTTACTCCAAGCTGCGTAATAAACTTGGTGGTCGCGCGAAATATGCGGTATCTGGTGGCAGCCCACTTGGCGAGCGGTTGGGGCATTACTATCGTGGTATGGGATTAAGCATTTTGGAGGGTTATGGCTTGACGGAAACCACCGCGCCGACATCGGTTAATCGTCCCTCGAATTTCCGCGTTGGTTCGGTTGGGCAAATGCTTCCGGGTTGTGCCGTGCGAATTGCCGACGATGGTGAAGTGTTGCTAAAGGGCGTACATATATTCCGTGGTTATCACAAAAATCCAGAAGCCACTGCCGAGTCATTTACTGATGACGGCTGGTTTAGAACTGGCGACTTAGGCCGATTAGATGACGATGGTTTTCTTTATATCACCGGACGGAAAAAGGAAATCATTGTGACTGCTGGTGGTAAAAATGTTGCTCCAGCAGTTTTGGAGGATCGCGTGCGCGCCCATGCGCTAGTTAGCCAAGCTGTTGTCGTTGGCGATAATCGTCCCTTTATTGGTGCCCTTATTACCCTTGATCCTGAGGGCTTACCGGGTTGGTTAGCAATGCACGATAAGCCGACAATGACGGTGGAACAGGCAATGGCAGATCCCGATGTGCGACATTCGATTGACGTGGCAATTGAGCGTGCAAACGAGGCAGTTTCCCAAGCGGAGTCAATCCGAAAGTGGGAGTTCATTCCGGGCGATTTCACTATCGAGAATGACTACTTAACTCCTTCTATGAAGGTTAAGCGCACGGCGGTATTGCGTGACTTCGCTGCGGAAATAGACGACCTTTATGTTGACCGCCGTCCCGGTGCTGCTGCGGGTTAGGTGCCGCTGGGTGCCGCTGCGGGTTAGGTGCTGCTTCGGATTAGGTGCCGCTGCGGGTAAACTGCAAGGCGAATCGCCCACCGCGCCCTTGCCGTATACAAAGCTGCGGTTGGTCGGCTAAATTTGGGGCATGGGTATTTTTGATGGACTTCGTCGTCCTAAAGCCGTTCCTGTCACTCCAGTTGCTCCTGTTGCCGCGCCTGCTCCGCAAGTGCGAGTGCCAGTGGCCGCTGCACCGGTCGCCGCGCCCATTGCCGCTGCTCCGGCTGCCTGTTGTGCTGGCGGTGGCGGTGCTCAAGTTGCCGCGCCTTTGACGGGCCGCGTGATTCCGCTGGCAGAGGTGCCAGACCCAGTATTCTCGCAGGGCATGATGGGTCAAGGCGTAGCTATCATCCCAACTGAGGGGCGCTTGGTCGCACCCTTTGATGGTGAGGTATCCGCGATTTTCCCGACTGGCCATGCCGTCGGCCTGACCCACCCATCCGGCGCCGAGATTTTGATGCACGTGGGCGTGGACACCGTGAACCTCAAAGGGCAGCACTTCACCGCCAAGGTGGTGCAGGGGCAACACGTCAAGGCGGGCGACACTCTAGTCGAGTTCGACATTCCGGCCATTGAGGCGGCGGGCTACAGCCTCGCCACCCCGGTGCTGGTGACCAACGGCGACGATTTCCCCGGCATGGTCAAGGCCATCGAAGCAGGGGCAGTCACCGCAGGCGCGCCGCTCTACTCCGTCAACAAATAGCTCGGTCATTTTGGCTTGCCTACCCCGTCATTGCGGGCTTGGCCCGCAATCCCCATCGGCGATGAGATGCTGAATCAAGTTCAGCATGACGGTAGCGCAACGCTCTGGCTACGCCATCGATGCGGCGAGTGACGATTCCGACATTGTGCCGCGTGATTGTTCCGTCATCGCGGGGCTTGCCTACCTCGCCATTGTAGCGCGAGACTACCCCGTCATTGCGGGTCCGCCTACACCGTCATTGCGGGCTTGACCCGCAATCCACACCGGCGATAAGATGCTGAATCAAGTTCAGCATGACGGGAGAGACTGAGGTACTCTATTTTGGTAGCTGCGAGCCTACCCGTCAATGTGGTGGGGCCTGCCTACCCCGTCATTGACGGCTCTAACTTTCCCGTCATTGCGGGCTTGACCCGCAATCCCCATTGGCGATGAGATGCTGAATCGAGTTTCAGCATGACGGGAGACTGAGGTACTCTATTTTGGTAGCTGCGGGCCTACCCGTCATTACGAGGCCTGCCTACCCCGTCATTGCGGGCTTGACCCGCAATCTCTAACCGATACGAACGCAGACTATCAGGGGGCATGTTGACAGACGACGCAGCCCTGCTCGGCCCGGTGCAGATCAGGGAGTTGGCCGAGCGGGCTGGGGTTAAGCCCTCCAAGGCTTTCGGGCAGAACTTTGTGCACGATGGCGGCACGGTGCGCAAAATCGTCCGGGCGGCAGGGCTGCAAGCTGGCCAACGGGTGTTAGAGATCGGGCCGGGTCTGGGGTCGCTGACGCTAGAACTGCTGCGCGTCGGCGCTTCCGTCGTGGCGGTGGACATCGACCCGAAACTCGCGTCGCTGCTGCCGTCTACCGTTGCCCATAATGGGCCGCCTGATGCCGACTTCGTGGTGCTCACCAAGGATGCGCTGGAGCTGCAGCCGTCCGACATCCCGGGCGCACCGCCCACCGCGTTGGTCGCCAACCTGCCGTATAACGTTGCTGTGCCCATCGTGCTGACTGCCCTAGAACGCTTCCCCACCTTGGAATCCGCATTAGTGATGGTACAAGCCGAAGTGGCCGACCGGCTCGCCGCCGCCCCCGGCTCCA
>JGI24699J35502_11133558_pt1 | contig 11923 bp, 13 predicted proteins | sample TergutMp193P4_FD_35502 | JGI IMG/M metagenome (IMG submission 35502) | reverse complement strand
AAATTAATGCCAGTTTCAACAATTTTATCGGAAATATCGTTCCCTGTTTGATTGCTTACAATCTCACTCCACAGAAACCCGCTTTGAATATAGAAATAATTGACAGGAACGCTATTAAAGAATTCGCATAAGTCGAACTGACGTTAATAGAAGTATTAACTTCATCAGTGCTTATATATTCGAATTTATTTGGTACAGGCATTGTGGTAGTAGCAGAAAGTATTTGCCCGTCGGGCAAAGTTACTTTAAGCGTATATTTTTTATTTATTTCGGGTTGATAATTCAGTTCCCAATCGTCGTAGCCTAAGCGTTCAAAATCGCCAATTTTCATACTGTCGGAGTAATAAAGCTCAGCTTTAGCATCGCGTATTTCCTTAAAAAGATAACTTCCGTTTATCACTACTGACTGTGTTATGCTTAAAGTCTGAATCGTATCGCTGGTAAGAATGCAGTTTACCACCCGTACTTCCGAATCTTTTGGATTGAAAGGAATTTCAGAAGTACAAGCATTAAAAGCAACAATTGTAAATACCAAAATAAAAATATTTTTCATTTCGTTATCGTAACCATCTTCGTAGTATCGCGCAAAACAGCTCCCTCTTTCGTTGTCATCTCCACTACAAACTGCACATTAAGCGGTAATTTTTCAGGAACTGCTATGTTAGGTGTAAACCACATTGTTTCCTGTGCCAAAGGCTGCAAACTTAACCATTCGTCAATGCTTGTCGGCATATCTGTACTGCCACAACCATAGACCAATCTTTCTGTAGGTGCTGTAAATATTACAGGCAAATTATACACTATTATATCAAAAAAATCATTCAATGATTCTCCTGCATCTTTTCCAAACAACCGTGTATTGAGCGTTAATAATTTTAAATTGGTTATTTCTGTCAAGCGATATTCCGCATCAATAAAAAAATCATAAGACAAACCTTTTCCATTTGGATGACTAATATTTTTGTCATAATCTCTCTGAATTTGTTGTTCAATATTGGCATTGCGTTCATCAAAATATGGAGACATGTGGCTATTAAATTTTATAGGCATAGAAATTATTGTATCTTGATGCGATCTTGGGTCGTAATTTGAAGTTAATACTGCCAGAAAAAATGAATTACTACTTACACTGTCGCCGTCTAAATCATGTTTTTCAGTATAACTATTTCCATACCAAGTAATATCGGTTCTGTAGCCTATTGCAATAAAAACGTTATTAACCTTACGCGCATACCAATTGAAAGTAGCTTCTTCACGCCAATTTTCATTCGGTCTACAGGAATAATTAATTGTAAAAACTAAACAAATAAATATAAATTTTTTCATAATTCATTTCATTGATTAATCTTAATCATATCTCTTTTATATAAATAGTTCCTGTCAGTACCATTAAAAATGATATTTATCAATTCCCAATAGCCATTTGAATTGTCGGGAATTAGGAGTAACGGCTTATATATCGCGCTTTTATTTATCGAAGCACTATCTTCGAGTAATTTATTGACAATGACTTGTTTCATGAAAAATTATGTAATATTTCAAATAACTGCTAATGTGCAAAATTATAATAATTATTTAAGAAATAAAAATATTAATCCTGTAAAAAATTGCATTATGATTCAAATGATTTATTCAAAGTTTTTTTTATTTATACAATAATTATTCTTACCTTTGCAGACCTTTTTTAAAATTAAAACAAATTGGGGCGATTTGATTCATATATAGTAGATTTAAAAAATATGCAACAAGATGTTCAAGTGAATGAATATGTGTTGGATAACTTATTTTTTACAAATATAGGAGGCGAAGATATTCAAAAAGGCAAAATCAATACGCAACTTACTATTACCAAAATAGGGGGCATGTTTGATCTTTCTTTTACGTTTAATGGAATAGTGGTTATTCCATGCGACCGTTGCTTGGATGATATGGATTTGCCGATTGATGCAACGGCTCATTTAATTGTGAAATTAGGAAAAGATTACGCTGAAGAAAGCGATGAAATTGTAGTTATTCCCGAAACGGAAGGAAAAATTAACCTTGCGTGGTTTTTATACGAATTCATTGCGCTGGCAATCCCGATAAAGCATGTTCATGCTCCCGGAAAATGCAATAAACAAATGACTTCCAAGCTGAAAAAACATTCGGCTAAATCGGACGACGATGATCAGTCTTTCGGATCGGACGACGCAGACGATGTTATCATAACCGATGAAGATCCGGATGAAGAGAAAGTAGATCCGCGATGGGATGCCCTTAGAGGATTTAAAGAAGATTAAATAATAATATTTTAATATAACAAAAATGGCACATCCTAAACGAAGAACAGGAAAGACAAGAAGAGACAAAAGAAGGACGCACGATAAGGCGAAACTTCCTCAAATAGCTCTCGATCCGACCACCGGAGAATATCATTTGTACCATCGGGCGCATTGGTACGAAGGAAAATTATATTACAAAGGAAAGGTCATCATTGATGAAACAGCCTAAGGCTTAATACAAAACAATCTGAACGAAAAAACCCTAAACTGATGATATATTTCGTCTTTTTAGGGATTTTTTATATTACATTGTAAAAATATGAATAAAATAAATGCAGTCATCACTGGTATAGGTAGCTATACTCCTCAATACGTATTGACAAACGAAGAAGTTTCAACAATTGTCGATACTTCCGATGAATGGATTACGAAGCGAATTGGAATAAAAGAACGCCGTATCTTAAAACCGGAAGAAGGAAAAGGGGTTACCTATTTGGCTGAAAAAGCGATAGAAGACTTAAAAAGCAAAAAGGATTTCGATCCGCTGGAGATAGAAGCAATTATATTTGCAACCTCAACTCCTGATTATATACTTCCAAATTCTGCATCACTACTCGCTTATAAAATGGGGATGACAAACGCATTTGGGTTCGATTTGAGCGCTGCTTGCAGCGGATATCTTTTCGCCTTAGAAGTCGGACAAGCGTTTATTACATCTGGAAAGTACAAAAAAGTAATGGTAATCGCAGGCGATGTTTTATCGACCGTTACCGACTACTTGGACAGAAATACCTGCCCTATTTTTTCAGATAGCTGCAGCGTATCATTATTGGAAGCTACAAAAGAAAATGTAGGTATTATGGATTCTATCCTTCATTCCGACGGTAATAGCCTCGAACACCTGCACATGTATGGCGGTGGTTCGGTAAATCCGGCAAACTACGAAACGATTGATAATCGGATGCATTACATCTGGCAAGACGGCAAAATAGTATTCAAGCGGGCTGTAACTGAGATGAGCAATGTGTGTATGGAACTGATGAAACGAAATCATTTGTCGATAGACGAGATTAAATGGATTATTCCTCATCAAGCAAATATACGGATTATCAATGCCATAGCTCAACGGATAGATATTCCGATGGAAAAGGTAACCGTTAATATCGAAAAATTCGGCAACTCAAGTGCAGGTACCATTCCGCTTTGTATAAACGAATGGGAATCGCAATTCCGTAAAGGAGATAAAATTATACTAACGGCTTTCGGCGCAGGATTCACGTGGGGAGCCACTTATCTTAAATGGGGATATGATCCGGCATAAATCAGGATTTGTAAATATCGTCGGGAATCCGAATGTAGGGAAATCGACGCTGATGAATGTATTGGTTGGAGAACGAATTTCAATCATTACATCGAAAGCGCAAACAACTCGCCACCGGATTATGGGCATTGTCAATACCGACGATATGCAAATTGTATATTCCGATACTCCCGGCGTTCTACGACCCAATTATAAGCTGCAAGAGAGCATGCTAAACTTTTCAGAGTCGGCCTTGGACGATGCGGATGTGTTGATTTATGTAACGGATGTCGTTGAAAAAATCGACAAAAACAATTTTTTTATTGAAAAAGTTCAAAAGGTAACGTCTCCTCTATTGTTAGTAATCAACAAGATTGATTTGACTAACCAAAAAGACTTGGAAAAGTTAGTAGCGGAATGGCAAAGCCTCTTTCCTAAAGCGGAAATTATTCCTGTTTCTGCTACAAATAAATTCAATATCGAATATCTAAACAAACGGATAAAAGAACTTATTCCCGATTCGCCTCCTTATTTTGAGAAAGATGCACTGACCGACCGTCCTGCGCGTTTTTTCGTAACGGAAATTATCAGGGGAAAAATTCTACAGTATTATCAAAAAGAAATTCCATACGCAGTCGAAGTTATTGTGGAACAATTCACCGAATCGCAAGAACTGATCAGCATCAAAGCCCTCATTATTGTTGAGCGGGAATCTCAAAAAGGAATCATTATCGGCAATCAGGGAAAAGCGTTAAAGAAAGTCGGTGTCATGGCTCGCAAAGATATCGAACGATTTTTTGATAAAAAAGTCTTTCTTGAACTATTTGTTAAAGTAGAGAAAGATTGGCGAAACAGAGATAATATTTTACAAAACTTCGGATACAAAATTGATTAAATAATTATATGAGTAACTTAGTCGCTATCGTTGGCCGTCCGAATGTCGGTAAGTCAACTTTGTTCAATCGCTTGACAAAAACAAAGCAAGCAATCGTCAATGAAGAAGCCGGGACAACCCGCGACCGTCAATATGGTAAAGCGGAATGGAACGGTCAGGAATTTTCCGTTATCGATACCGGCGGATGGGTACTCAACTCGGAAGATATTTTCGAAGAAGAAATCAACAAACAGGTTCAGATAGCAATAGAGGAAGCCGATGTAATACTTTTCTTAGTTGACGTAACGCATGGTATTACCACTATGGACGAACAAATTGCCGGTATGTTGAGGAGAAGTAAAAAAGAAATACTATTAGTTTCCAATAAAGCCGATAACTTTGATATGTATCACCAATCTGCCGAATTTTATGCATTAGGATTAGGAGACCCTTATTCTGTTTCGGCAATAAACGGTTCAGGTACAGGAGATTTATTAGACGCTGTCGTTTCTAAATTTCATAAAAAAGAAACGGAAGAAACAGAAGAAAATATTCCTAAATTTGCTATTGTCGGTCGTCCCAATGCCGGAAAATCCTCTCTTATCAATGCTTTCATCGGTGAAGAAAGAAACATTGTAACCGAAATAGCTGGCACTACCCGCGATTCCATTTACACATTATACGATAAATTCGGACTAAAATTTTATTTGGTAGATACGGCGGGTATTCGTAAGAAAAATAAAGTGAACGAAGATTTGGAATATTACTCGGTTATCCGTGCCATCCGCTCAATTGAAAATTCCGACGTTTGTATTCTGATGCTCGATGCAACTCGCGGCATTGAATCGCAGGACGTCAATATTTTTTCGTTAATTCAGAAAAATAAAAAAGGTCTGGTAATTGTAGTAAACAAATGGGATTTAGTAGAAAACAAAGACCAGAAAGTAATCAAAACATTTGAAGAAGCAATCAGGGAACGCATAGCGCCTTTGACGGATGTTCCAATCATTTTTTCTTCGGCGCTTACCAAACAGCGTATTTTTAAGATTTTGGAAACAGCTAAGGAAGTCTATGAGATCCGGAAAACAAAAATTCCTACGCATCAATTGAACGAAATTTTACTACCTATTATAGAAAAAACACCACCTCCCATGTATAAAGGGAAGGTGGTGAAAATTAAATATATTACCCAATTACCTAAAACGGCTGTTCCAAGCTTCGTTTTCTTCTGCAATTTACCGCAATGGGTGAAAGAACCGTATAAACGTTTTCTTGAAAATCAATTGCGAAAACATTGGAAACTGTCGGGAACACCGATTAATGTATTTATGCGGGAAAAATAATCCTTAAAATTTAAAGCAAACGCCAATTTCCAAGGGGGCTATATTATAGCCTAATTCACCGAAAACACCAATATTATCTGTGATATAATATCTTGCGCCGACAAAAAAAGAATAGCTAAATTCGCTTCCCGGTAAATTGTAATCCGATTGAGGATAATTTTTTATATCCCAGCCCATCATAAGCCCACCATAAGTATCTAATTTTTCTATAAATTGATAGTGAAATAAACCTCTGGGGCCAATTACTAAATCACTAACGGTTACACTTTTACCTTCGTTATCTCCAAATGAGGTAAAACCTATATATCCTCCAACACCAATCCCACCTTTGCCATCAAATAAATCAACAACAGCATATTCAAACGAACCTAAAATAGGGAGAATTTTGTTTGAAAAATGCTCATAGCTAATGTAATTACCCAAACCAACACCTGCATTAATCATCATGTCTCCTTTATTAAAAGCCTCTTCTTGTGCGGAAGCGCTGCGGTTAAAGCCAAATAAAGCTAACAATACTACAAATACTTTAACAAATAAAAACTTTTTCATACTAAAAAATTTATAGAGCCTACTTCATTATGGGCTTCGGCATTCCCTTTATAGATTTATTTTTTATATTAAAAAAATCTGATGTTAATCTATATTTTCGCTACAAAAGTAAGAGGTTTATTTATTAAAACAAAAAATTTCGGCAAAATAATAAATCTAAGGGCTGGCAAAAGAATTATTCCCGTAACTTAAAACGCTGTTACAAAAGAGATAAATATTACCACTGCAACCTTATCAAGTTACCAAGTTAAATTGGACACAAAAAATCGCATAGCGCTTTCTGCGTTTGAAATGAAATTTTGCCGTATGCGTTTTGAAACTATGCTTCAATCAAACAAAACGAATACTTTTTTTCTAAGTTCTTCTACCAATTTTTGTGTTTTAGAAGAAAGCGTATAAATCTCACGGTCGGCTTCAACAGTAAAATTGCCGGCATTGAACAGCTTATTGAAATCCGTAAACAATAGCTGTCCTGAAAATCTCGATAAAAATTGATCCCCTTTCTTGTCGTTAAACAGTAAAGTAATATTTTTACATTCTACGCTTATATCTCCTGTTGCGAGCAATAGTTTATCAATTTTTTTCAGTTTTTCATTGCTTATAATTGAAAAATTACATGCTACCGAATCCTTCATTTGATCTTTGTATCTGAACGTAAAATCAATAAGCAACTCATCGTTATTATTTCCGACAAAACTCAACGGTTTAATAAAATACTGAATACCCTCGCTGCCGACAAAAAAAGTCTCATACAATTTCGCTGTCGAATTTGCTGCTCTGGGCTTAACGCCCACACAACCGCTGGAAGTCATGGCTACAATTATCAATATAAATAAGTATTTTTTATAAATCATGCGGGTTTAATTTATTTCGTTTGCAACCGAGATTCAAATTTTTTATATGTAAACAGAGAATCGGCAACCAGATGAGACCGGGTCATTGCTACCATAAATAAGTTATTGACTCCCTGTTTGGATATGTATTTTGCAATATACATATCATCGGATACAGATTTTTGAAAACCGTAGGTAACTGAGTCTGTCATCATATCAATAGCAGGTCGATTGATTATTTCCGAACGAATAAACTGTTCTATCGGAGTATTATAAAGTATTCCGATATATATTGAATAATCATTCCCTTTTATCCATTTAAAAAGCGGAACGCTGAAATTCTCATTATCGAATGATGAGAAATAAATTTCTTGAACAGAAGAATTGTTGTTCTGAAGAAATTCACCTGCATTCAACTTTAATGACAGCCCGTTAAATAATTCTACTTTATCTTTGGGAGTAGAAAAACACGCTGTCAGCACCATCAAAAGCAACAGTATGCCATATTTTTTCATTACTGTATTCTAAATTATTCTAAACGTTTAATGTAAACAAAAATAGGGAGCAAGCCAAGACTTACTCCCCTTGAAAAAATAAAATTACTCGCCTGTAACGATAGTTTCGTAAGTAACAACCAAGTCAAGAATACTGGTTCTCTTCAAATCTACCGTAGAAATTTTAGTAATTCCACCGTTCTTTGCTGCAGCTTGAATGCTGGCGTCTGCATTAAAAAATAATACGCCAAGATAACCGGTAGCTGTGGCTCTACCCACTTTCGAACCAACCGGATTGCCCGTTGCATTAACGGGAAGGGTTAGAGCGCAAGCTGTTAACAACATCGTTGCCATACAAGCGGCAACAATCATTTTTAATTTTTTCATAAAATTAATATGTTTTATAATTTCCTACTCATAAGGCTTTTCGGATTCGCCCCGTTTTTTATGTGGTTTCTGAACTCCACATTTAATAAAATATCAATTCTCAATTCATGATTACCTTCTTTACCCAACCAGAATCGCCTTTGACAATTACTATCTTGTCTTTGATGTCGGTAATTGGTATCTGGATTTCTCCCGCCGGCTTCGCTGTACGATATAAAAGCTTGCCAGTAATTGCATAAATCTGTATCGTTTCGGCAGCGGGGCTGTTTATGTAAAGCTTATTGCTGCGAACATAAACAGAAACAACATTTCCTCTTATTTTGTTAATTCCGGTTTGAGTCCGGTCAATCGTAACACTAACCGAAAGTTCGGATTCTGCATATATTGTCCCGTCATCGAAATTCAGATTAATATCGCTGATCGTTACCGGATAATTTCCGTCCGCCAATTGTTCATCAAAAATAAACGGAATATTCAAAAGAGTTAACGGCTGACCGGAAGCCCTGAAGGACGGAGAACTGAAGGAGGGTATCCAATCAAAAAAGAACGACAAAAGCCATGAATTAGAGACAGCACTCGTTGTTTCTTCTACCTTTTTCATTACATAATCGCTCTGTGCCGTATATTTTTCCAAAGATTCTTCATCCAAACGAATACCATGCGGGAAATTTATCCTCATTTCGGCAAAAACAGCAGTCGCGCCGGAAGGAACTCCTACATTTATATCAATAGAGCCGTTGTTGTTGCCGGCACCAACAACTTTGTTTTGTTCAGCATCAACGGCAACGTCTGAAGAGCCGACATGCACTCTGCATTTCATGGCATTGTCGCCGGCAAAATCGGGGAAGTCGCTGTTTGTCATGATGCAAAGCAAATCGGTGTCAGCGTATTGGGCAGGAATAAAGAACGTTCCTTTTGCGCTTTTTTCCATAATATCAGTTAGTTGTGCGGAAAGATTTGTTTGCCGGTACCATTTAAATACCGTTTTATTATTGTGCAGATAATCGGTTAAATCCACGTCTTCACCCGGACTTGCTTGCCGGTTTATCGTCAATTGCGGAGCATAGCTGTAAATCCAATAATTGTCATTGGGAGGTAGCGTGTTGAAATCTAAAATGTTGCCGGCACAAAACAGATACCCTAAATTTGGAGTATTGCTTACATCTAAATATCGCAACAAACCTATATAAGAACAAGACAGATTATTAAGCGATTGTAAACCTGCAACATTTATTTCCGTTAAATTGGTATAACTGACTTTAAGGGTTTTGAGTGAAATAAAAGGAGTCGCATCCAAACGACCGGCGATATTATAAAAGCTCCAGTCTATTTCCGTAATTCTCATTTCCGGATTATCACCTCTATAGTTCCATGTTATTCCTTTCACTTTTTCGTGCCAGTTAGCGTCATTTTGCCAGTTGGCGTCCAGACCCAATATCCGATAATTATCGCCCTGACTTACAAAGTTTTTAAGTGCGTCGATATCTGAAGTGTTATAGTTTGAATTATCTATTACTGTTATCTGAAGTGTAATATCAATATTAGTCCAACCATTTTTTGTAAAAATCACCTGAATATTAGTCGTTCCTTTGGCAATGGCAGTAATTAATCCATTGGATGCTACAGTGGCTACCGACGGATTACTCGATGTCCATTGCGTTGAATATGATAAGTCACTGAGATTTTCAGGTCCAATTCTGGTTAAACATTGGTATTTTTCACCTACAACCATACCATTAACAGGGTACTGCGTTACAGAAGCCCAATAGTAATTAGAGCTAGTACTGCTAGATGGAGAAACATTTATCGCACACGACTTCCACGCGCCACTTTCTGAAAATACCCAAATATATGTAAAACCTTCTGCAACCGCTTTTATGGTAGCCGTTAATCCTGTTCCTGTAACAGTGGCAATTTCCGGATTGTCAGATATCCAAATCAAGGGATAATTAGTGGCAGCTTCGGGAGTTTGGCTTGCTGTAAGGGTAAGTGTTTCACCAATTTTGAGCCACCAACACCAGTGATTCAATGTAAGAGAACTTCCCGAATTTTCATTTCCGCTATAGGCATCCTGATAAAATCCGAATTTATCCCATCCGTAAGCGGCTTGATAATAAGGCTTCATGCTTGCCGGAACATGAAGCATGGCAGAAACAATGTCGGCATTATAAAAAGCGTTCACATCGGGGATATCCGCAGCTTTGTCCCAATGAACAGTCACATCGCGAAGCGAGGTGCATTGGAAAAACGCCCATTGCCCAATGCTTTTTATGCTCTGAGGTATATCGACAGCCGTCAAGCCTGTGCAGCCGAAAAACGCTTTATCTCCGATAGCCGTTATTCCCAGATTATTCGGAATAACCACATTTCCGCCTGCGCCGTTGTATTTGACCAATACACCGTTTACAACTTCAAAATCGGATTTTGCAGCAGCAGCCGTCACCGTAACGCTGCAAGTTGCCGTTTTACCGTCTGCCGTTGCGGTAATAGTTGCCGTTCCTGCTGCGACTCCCGTCACTCCTCCTGCTGTCGTAATGGTAGCGACCGCCGTGTTGTTCGATTGCCACGTAACGGTCTGATTAGTCGCATTGGCAGGCGTAATCGTCGCCTTTAACGTAGAAGTTTCGCCTGTCTGCAAGCTGAGGCTGGTTTTGTCTAAGGTAATGGAGGCGACGGAGACCACCGGAGGTCCGCCTGCAAAGTTTGCTGTAAAAGTTGTATGAACACTGCCCGAAAGATTGAATGTAACTTCACTCGGAAAGGCATAGTTCGACGGTTTTTCATCTTCTACCATGACTGTCCAGTCATAAAAAGCATAGTCTTTGTTTGCTGTTGCCCATATAGTTATACTATTGCCTCTTGCTCTAAGGATGCTCACAACTCCTCCTGCTGTCGGAGATGCATTTACATTCAATGTTGAACCGTCTCCGATAATAAGTTTGGCTAATAGAGTGGAGTAACTGCTCATAGTCGAGAGAGCGACACAACCCGACAAATCCAGCGAAGTTAGCGGGTTATTGTCACAAGATAAAATACCTAACTTTGCACAACCCTTCATATTCAGCGAAGTCAATTGGTTATATCTGCAATCAAACGAATATAGACTTGCCAATCCTAATACATTCAAGGAAGTGAATTGATTATATGTACAATTTATTTCCGTTAATTTTTGACATCCCGATACATTTAGCGATGTCAATTTGCATTGCGAAACTATCAAACTCGCCAAGGCAGTACAACTTGAAACATCCAGCGAAGTCAATTGATTTAATGTGCAGTCCAAAGATTTTAAAGCAACGCAACCATTTACATTCAGTGAAGTTAATTGGTTTCTACTACAATTCAATGAACCTAACTTTGTGAGACCCGACACATTTAGTTTTGTCAAATTACCTAACTCTAAACCCAGCCATTGCAGTTCTGTAAGTTCCTGCAAATCCAAATCTCCCGTCAAGTTACCATGAAAATTACCTAAAGAGGTAATTCTCAAATAATTATTGATGACTGTCCATGTTGCAAAACTCGACCAATTACTTGGAGAATTGGCGGTTGTTTGTAGTCCGTTGTTCGCTATCATTCTATTAATCACAGCCACATCGCCTGCGTAATAGGTTTGTCCCCACATTTGAGCCGAGTATAGATACACGGCGCATAAAAAGAAAAATAATCGTTTCTTCATATTTCTAAATTTAATTTTGTTAATAATAACGTGAGTTCGATGTAATAAAACTGTAAAAATTTTTTAACCATAATATTTCTATTTAATTTAAATTTACTTCAAAATAAAATTTTGCAAAATTAAAGAGAAAAATAGTGGATTCAATGGAAAATTTTCCCGTTCGTCCCCCTAAAACGACAGTTCGTCCCCATTTTAAAAAAATT
>JGI24699J35502_11133559_pt1 | contig 11924 bp, 9 predicted proteins | sample TergutMp193P4_FD_35502 | JGI IMG/M metagenome (IMG submission 35502) | reverse complement strand
TACTGAATGATGAAAAACTGCAATTTTTTACTAATATTACCCACGAGTTGAAAACGCCGCTGACGCTTATCGTAGGACCTATAGAAGATTTATTGAAAGATTCGATGCTTCCGTCCGAAGCAGAAAAGAAAATCCGCCTTATTCATCAAAATGCAACACGTTTACTGGAACTTATCAATAAAATCTTAGACTTTAGAAAAACGGAAACCTATAATATGCCGTTGTGCGTCATCAAAGGAGACTTGTCTAAACTCGTTAAAGAAGTCTGTTTGAAATATAAGGAGTTGAACCGGAATCCTCATCTTTCATTATTTATTTCAATTGAAACTGAAAATACAACCTTATATTTTGATCCGGAAAATGTTCGCATTATTTTGGATAATCTGATATCCAATGCTTTCAAATATACTTCGAAAGGAGAAATAAAAGTTTGCATGAGAAATGTCATGGAAAATAATATTCAATACACAGAGATAGAGGTTGCCGACACCGGTTGCGGAATTTCAAAAGAAGAACTGAATAAAATATTTAACCGCTACTATCAGGTTAAAAGCGAACATCAGCCATCGGGAACCGGTATCGGACTTTCATTAGTTAAAAATCTGGCAGCCATCCATCAGGGGACAATCAGCGTTGAAAGTGAAAAAGGGATAGGAACTTCATTCAAATTCAGATTAGTAACAGACAATACTTATCCGGAAGCTTTACATGAAAAAGTCAAAGAAGATCAATCAATTAATGCTCCCGAACTATTGGACGAACAGGAACCTGCGGCTGGGAAAAAGATTATACTTATTATTGAAGATAATCAGGATATTAGAGATTACATCCAGGATAATTTTGCCGAAGACTTTTTAGTACTTAATGCAGATAATGGCAAAACAGGATTGGAGCTTGCATTCAAAAATATGCCGGATATCATCATTAGCGACATTATGATGCCGGAAATGTCAGGACTTGAATTATGCGCGAAGTTGAAAGCAGATATCCGCACCAGTCACATACCGGTTATCCTGCTAACTGCAAAGACATCATTAGAGGACAAAGCCGAAGGATATTCCGCAGGCGCCGACTCATACATCACCAAACCATTCAGCGCTTCCCTGCTGAAAAGCCGTGTATCTAACCTTCTGGAATCAAGGAGAAAATTAGCTGTTCAAATGATTAACAGCAAGTTGTATAAACAAACATTGCTATCAGAATCTATCAGTAAATTAGATAATGAGTTTCTCGAAAAACTGACAAAAATTATCAAAGATAACATTAGTTCTGAAAAAATGGATATTGAATTTATTGCCCAGCAAGTCAACATGAGTCATTCTACTCTCTATAGGAAAATCAGGGCGTTAACCGGCTTTTCCATCAATGAATTTATCCGTAAAATCAAAATGAAACATGCCGAAGATTTATTACTGACAGGTAAATACACCATATCGGAAATTGCCTTTCATGTGGGCATCAACAGTATTCCTTATTTTAGACAATGTTTCAAGGAAGAATTTGGAATGGTTCCATCGGAATATATTAAAAATCTAAATGATAATTAATCCATCCCCCTCTCTCTATCAAATATGATATATAGCAAAAAAAAGCGATGCCCAAAAAGTTGATTCGTTCGTTTGAATTTTAACACTTAATTAAATAAAACCTTTTATAAGAAATTACCCCGAATCAGTTCTTTTCAGGCATCGGTTTGTTTATACATGAAGCAACGGCTTAATCGCTGAATTTCGCCGTTAGAAATTCACGGTTCAAACGAGCGATGTTGCTAATCGACACACCTTTCGGACATTCCAATTCGCACGCACGGGTGTTTGTGCAATTACCAAATCCTAATTCGTCCATCTTAGCTATCATTGCTTTCGCCCGCGCTTTGGCTTCTATTCTTCCCTGAGGCAACAGAGCCAATTGACTTACTTTTGCCGATACAAACAACATAGCCGAGCCATTCTTACAAGCTGCTACACAAGCTCCACAACCGATGCAGGAAGCTGCATCCATCGCGTCGTCGGCATCATTTTTGGAAATGGGAATAGCATTGGCATCAGGAACACCACCTGTGTTTACCGATATATAACCTCCCGCTTGAATTATCTTATCAAAAGCATTTCTGTCCACCATCAAATCCCTGATAACCGGAAAAGCAGCCGAACGCCATGGTTCGACGGTAATCGTATCCCCGTCATTAAAATGACGCATGTGCAATTGGCAAGTCGTTATCAAATCGTCTGGACCATGCGGATGCCCGTTGATGTATAACGAACACATTCCGCAAATTCCTTCACGGCAATCATTATCAAAAACAATCGGTTCTTTCCCTTCGCTAATTAATTTTTCATTCAGAATATCGAGCATTTCCAGAAACGAAGTGTCGGTCGATATGCCTTCTAATGGATAAGTTTCAAAGTTGCCTTTCACTTTTGGCCCTCTCTGGCGCCAAACTTTTAATGTTATATTAATTATTTTTTCCATTGTATTTTTATATAGTTATTGCAAACAAAATTAATATGTAAAACAAGGAATTTATGATTTATAATTTCTTTGTTGCCTTTGAACAAATTCGTAATCAAGCTGTTCTTTAACAAGTCCAGGTTCTTTGTCTTCTCCTTTGTATTCCCAGCAGGCAGCGTATGAAAAGTTAGCATCGTCGCGAAGCGCCTCTCCATCCGGAGTTTGATATTCCTCCCTGAAGTGGCCGCCGCATGATTCGTTCCTGTTCAAACCATCAAGCGCCATTAAATAACCTATATCAATGAAATCGGCTACACGCAACGCTTTTTCTAATTCGGTGTTCAAAGAATCGGCTTCTCCCGGAATACGTACATTTCTCCAGAATTCTTTTTTCAATTCTTTAAGTTTGGTCAAAGCATCTTCCAATGACGCTTTTGTCCTGCCCATGCCTACATCTTCCCACATAATATGACCCAATTCTTTGTGAAGCGAATCAACCGAACGTTTTCCCTGAATACTCATCAATAGTTTGATTTTCTCCCTGACAGCTTTTTCCGCTTCATCAAATTCCGATAAATTGGTATTAAAGTGAGGAACTTGAATCTGGTCAGCTAAATAATTCTGAACTGTATAAGGAAGAACAAAATAACCGTCAGCCAAGCCTTGCATCAAAGCCGAAGCTCCTAAACGGTTAGCACCGTGGTCGGAGAAATTAGCTTCGCCGATAGCGAAACAGCCCGGAATAGTCGTCATCAATTCATAATCCACCCAAATTCCTCCCATCGTATAATGGATAGCCGGATAAATCATCATCGGAGTTTTGTATGGATTTTCGCCTGTTATTTTTTCATACATCTGGAATAAGTTTCCATAGCGAGCTTCTACGGTTTTAATTCCCAGACGGTTAATAGCATCTGAAAAATCAAGATATACTGCTAAACCGCTTGTTGCAACGCCATAACCAGCATCACAACGTTCTTTTGCCGCCCTTGAAGCCACATCGCGTGGAACCAAATTTCCAAAAGCCGGATATCGGCGTTCCAGATAATAATCACGGTCATCTTCCGGTATCTTAGTTGGGTCTAATCGACCTTCACGAATTGCCTGCGCATCTTCTAATTTTTTAGGAACCCAAATACGTCCATCGTTACGAAGCGATTCCGACATGAGCGTCAATTTAGATTGAAATTCACCGTGAACGGGAATACAGGTCGGATGGATCTGGGCAAAAGCCGGATTGGCAAATAACGCGCCTTTTCGATATGCCTGCATAGCAGCAGAACCATTGGAATTCATTGCGTTCGTTGATAAGAAGAATACATTTCCATAACCTCCCGAAGCGATGACTACCGCATGTGCAGCATAACGTTCTATTTCCCCTGTTACTAAATTTCTGGCGATAATTCCACGCGCACGACCGTCAATAATAACAATGTCCAACATCTCATGGCGAGTGTACATTTTTACATTTCCATTGTGAATCTGCCGGCTTAAAGCCGAATAAGCGCCTAACAATAATTGTTGTCCCGTTTGTCCCTTTGCATAAAAAGTACGGGAAACCTGTGCACCGCCAAAAGAACGGTTATCTAACAATCCGCCGTATTCGCGAGCGAAAGGAACGCCTTGAGCCACGCATTGGTCGATGATATTATTGGAAACTTCTGCCAAACGGTAAACATTGGCTTCTCTCGCACGATAATCGCCGCCCTTGATTGTGTCGTAAAACAAACGATAAATCGAGTCGCCATCATTTTGATAATTTTTCGCTGCATTGATACCTCCTTGTGCTGCAATTGAATGTGCACGACGAGGAGAATCCTGAATACAGAAATTCAACACATTAAAACCTAATTCCCCCAGAGAAGCGGCTGCCGAAGCTCCGGCTAATCCGGTACCCACCACGATAATATCCAAACGTCGTTTGTTTGCCGGATTTACTAATTTCTGGTGGTCTTTATAATTCGTCCATTTTTCAGCCAATAGGCCTTTGGGAATTTTTGCATCTAATTTTATCATATTACTTACTTTTTACTTATTCATTAATAAATTGGCCACACAAAAATAAATCGGAACAGCAGCAAAACCAATCGCAACGATAGTTGCAACAATATTTGCAATAATTTGTAGTCGGGAAAACCAAAGTTTACCATTCCATCCCAATGTTTGGAAAGCACTCCATACTCCATGAGTTAGATGAAACCAAAGTGCCAGCAACCATACTAAATAAATAACCACAAAAAGCGGTTGAGAAAATAGGTTAATCACCAATCTGGAGCCGTGAATGACGGCATCAGGCGAATGAGTGAGTTCGGCAAACTGCATTTTGTACCAGAAATTACAAAAATGAATTACTAATCCCAGAAAGATGATGAATCCCAGCACCCACAGGTTTCGTGCCGACCATTCTGTTTTTGTCTTGCTCGAAGACGCATATCTTTCGGATCCTCTTGCTTTTTTGTTTTGGAGCGTAAGCCAAGTTCCATACCAGATGTGGATTATAAATCCTGCTGCCAAAACCAATGTTCCTGCAATAGCATACCAGTTTGCCCCTAAAAACTCACATATCCAATCGTAAGCTTCCGTCGAAAACAACAAAGCCATATTCATCGATAGGTGAAAGAATAAAAACAAAACAAGGAAGATACCTGAGATACTCATAATAAACTTCCTGCCGATTGAAGAATTTAATAGCCAATACATAAAAATTTATTTTTTTTGATTATAAAGTTAGTAAATGTAAATATATACATATTTTAAATATAAGACCACAAAAGTACGTTAAAAAATGGAATCTACAACTAATAAAAGTATTAATTGTTATATCTTTGTTGAATGAAATACGAAATCATTACTATTTTAGGTCCCACAGCATCCGGAAAAACCGAATTTGCAGCCGCTTTAGCCTTTGAATTAGACGCAGAAATTATCAGTGCCGATTCGCGTCAGGTTTATCGCGGTATGACTCTGGGTACCGGAAAAGATTTGAAAGATTATATAATTAATGGTAAATCGATACCCTATCACTTGATTGATATTTGCAATCCGGGTGAAAAATATAATATATTTGAATTTCAACATGATTTCCACAAGGTTTTCGCATCTCTGAAAACGAAAGGAATACTTCCCATTCTTTGTGGCGGCAGCGGACTTTATATTGAATCAGTTCTGAAAGGATACAAACTATTAGACGTTCCTGAAAATCACGAATTAAGAGAAAAATTAAAAGATAAACCGCTCGATGAACTTGAAAAAATTCTCAGTTCATATAAAAAACTTCATAACAAAACCGAAATTGATTCCACACAACGAGCTATCCGCGCGATAGAAATTGAAGAATTTAACTCGAAACAGAAAGCGGAACAAAGAGATTACGCACCTATTAACAGTTTGATTATTGGAGTGGATATTGACCGAAATTTGCGGAGGGAAAAAATAAGTCGGCGCTTAAAATCCCGTCTTGAAGAAGGAATGTTGGATGAAGTGGAAGGATTATTGAAATCAGGAGTTTCCGCCGAAAATTTGATTTATTACGGTCTTGAATATAAATATCTTACGCTGTATCTGACCGGAAAATCGACATACAAAGAAATGTATAATCAACTGGAGATTGCCATTCATCAATTTGCCAAACGGCAAATGACATGGTTTCGCGGAATGGAGCGTCGAGGTCTTACAATTCATTGGCTGAAAGCGGAAATGCCATTAGAGGATAAGATTGCAGCAGTGAAGGCGTATTTGAATAAAGAAAATATATATACTGTAAGCGAGGCTGAAACTTCATCTGTAGAAAAAGGATTAGACGATTTGCAACAAGGTAAAGTTCATGAGCATGGGCAAGTAAAAAAACGTTATGAAAAATGGATCCCTTAAAATTTGGGTTAGTGCTTTCAAAATATTATATTTGCACCCGATTGGAAAAGAATAATTGGGATGATTAAACAACAACTCACGCAAAAACAACAACAAAAACTTTCTCCTTTGCAGATTCAGCAAATTAAATTGCTGGAACTTACAGGTCTTGAAATTGAAGACCGGATCAATCGCGAATTGGAAGAAAATCCTGCATTGGAAGAAATATCAGAGGCTGCTGCCGATAAACAAAGCGAAGATTCTTTTTCCGAATTTGAAGAGGAAGATAATTTCAGCCATGAAGATTTATCATTAGGCGATTATCGAACGGAAGACGACATTCCCGATTATAAATTGCAACAGAATTATTACGCAGAAAAAAATACGCGTGAAGATATTCCCTATTCCGAATCCGAATCGTTTCAAGATTTTCTGTTGGAGCAATTGCATCTCAAAGATTTACCGGAAGGAAAAATGAAAATCGGAGAATATCTGATTGGCAATATTGATGAAAACGGATACATTCGCAGGGAACCGGAAGTCATTTCCGACGATTTATTATTTCAATATGGATGGGAAATTCCAATTTCAACAATACAGGAAGTATTGCAAATCATACAAGAAATGGACCCGCCGGGAGTTGGCGCTGCAAATCTGCAAGAATGTCTTTTAATTCAACTGAAAAGGAAAGAGCCTACAAAAATTAGGACTAAGGCTATACGTATATTGGAGCATTACTTTGAAGCTTTTTCAAAAAAACAGTACGACAAAATTCTCCGCAGTCTGAATATAAACGAAGAAGAATTAAAAGAAATAAACAGGGAGATTACATTGTTGAATCCTAAGCCGGGAAATACTTGGGAAAGCAACATGGTAACCAAAATGTCGCAAATAACGCCGGATTTTTTTGTAGAAGCAAACAATGGCGAATTGATTTTCAGCATGCAGGAGAATAATGTCCCCGAATTGCACGTTAGCAAAGAATACAGCGATATGCTCAATAGTTATTCTAATAATAAAGGAAAGCAAAACATCGGAAAAAGCGAAGCGCTTGAATTTGTCAAACAAAAAGTGGATTCGGCTAAATGGTTCATCGATGCTATTAAGCAAAGAAATATGACCTTGAAAAAAACGATGGAGGCAATCATACAAATTCAGCGGGAGTTTTTTCTCACCGGCGAAGAATCAAACTTGAAGCCGATGATTCTGAAAGATGTTTCCGAACTCTGCGGCTACGATAAATCTACGGTTTCAAGGGTCAGTAATAGTAAATATGTGCAGACGAGTTTTGGTATTTATCCATTAAAATATTTTTTTTCGGAAGCCATGCTGAATGAAGATGGTGAAGAGATTTCTACCCGTGAAATAAAAGCCATTTTGAAAAGCTGCATAGAAGAAGAAGATAAATCCAAGCCTTTAACCGACGATTTACTTGTAAAAGAATTGAAAGCAAAAGGATATGACGTTGCTCGGAGGACTGTTGCCAAATACAGGGAACAATTAAATATTCCCGTAGCGCGATTACGTAAAGAAATTTAAATATATAACAATAAAACGATAGAATTATGAATTTTCCGGAAAATTTAAAGTACACAAACGATCATGAATGGATTCGTGCAGAAGGTGAAGATGCATTTATAGGCATTACCGACTACGCTCAATGTGAATTAGGTGAAATTGTTTTTGTCGATGTAACAACAGTCGGCGAAACGCTCGAGAAAACAAACGTTTTTGGTTCAATTGAAGCGGTTAAAACAGTTTCCGACTTGCTGATGCCGGTTGCAGGCGAAATATTGGAAGTAAATCCTGATTTGGAAGATCATCCGGAACTGGTAAATTCCGATCCTTACGGAAAAGGCTGGATTATTAAAATCAAGGTTTCGGAAGAAGATACATTAAACGGATTAATGAACGCCGGAGAATACCAGACATTTATAGGAAAATGATTAAACCGGTTGTAAGTATAATTATGGGCAGTACGTCCGATTTGCCCATCATGGAGAAGGCAGCCAAGATTTTTGATGAATTTGAAATTCCTTTTGAAATGCATGCTTTGTCGGCGCATAGGACGCCGGAAGAAGTAGAAAATTTTGCTAAAAACGCAAAAACAAGGGGAATTGAAGTAATTATTGCAGCAGCTGGAATGGCTGCTCATCTGCCTGGAGTAATTGCCTCAATGACTACTCTTCCGGTTATTGGCGTACCAATTAATGCAAGTCTCGACGGCTTGGATGCTTTATTGGCGATTGTACAAATGCCTCCGGGCATTCCCGTAGCAACCGTAGGCATAAACGCTTCGATGAATGCTGCAATTTTAGCCGCTCAAATATTGGCAGGAAAAAACGAAAAGATTCAGGAAAAATTAATCGGCTATAAAGAGTCTATGAAAGAAAAAATCGTTCAGGCAAATAACGAGTTGGCATCGGTTAGATATAAATTCAAAACTAATTAATTTTGTCATTGCGGCATGACCCGCAATCCCCTAAAAACGAATCAACTTTATGTATAAACGGAGAAAATCGTCGATTGTGCAGATTGGAAATATCCCAATGGGAGGCGACTATCCCATCAGGGTACAATCGATGACAAATACTTCAACATTAGATACCGACGCCAGCGTCAGGCAATGCATTCGAATCATTGAAGCGGGAGGCGAATATGTTCGTTTGACGGCTCAAGGAGTACGTGAAGCTGAAAATTTGCAAGCAATCAAAGACGGCTTGCGGGCGCTCGGCTATCAAACTCCTTTGATTGCCGATATTCATTTTAACCCTCAAGCTGCTGAAACTGCTGCGAAAATCGTAGAAAAAGTCCGTATCAATCCAGGTAATTTCGTGGACCCTGTCAAAAAATTTAAGAACATAGAATATACAGAGGAAGAATACCAGAAAGAAATTGAAAAAATCCGTCAACGTTTTATCCCGTTTTTGAATATATGCAAAGCGCACCATACAGCTATCCGTATAGGCGTCAATCACGGCTCACTCTCTGACAGAATCATGAGTCGTTACGGCGATACGCCCGAAGGAATGGTCGAATCTTGTATGGAATTTCTTCGTATTTGTGTTGACGAAGACTTTGCTAACGTAGTAATTTCTATAAAAGCGTCGAGCAGTTTAATTATGGTAAAAACTGTCCGGCTATTGGTGAAACAAATGGAACAAGAGGGAATGAATTTTCCCTTGCATCTGGGTGTTACGGAAGCCGGAGACGGCGAAGACGGAAGAATTAAATCGGCAGTTGGAATCGGAACTTTGCTGTTGGAAGGGATTGGAGATACTATTCGCGTTTCTTTGAGCGAAGATCCGGAAGCGGAGATTCCCGTAGCAAGAGCATTGCTGGATTATATTCAGGAAAAATATTGTCATTCCGCGCTTGACGCAGAATCCCCCGAAAAAGTCATACCCGCAACGACGGAAAGAAAAACCTCACCCGTTGACTGCATTGGCGGTTTGCAGCAGCCGGTCGTTATTTCTGATTATTCACAAGTGCAGTTATATTGTCTGAGCGGACATGACCCGCAATCCCCTTCAATAAACTCGGATTTAATTCCTGATTTTCTTTACTTAGGAACAAACATTGCACTGAAGCGTCCTTTAGAGCAGAAAGTAATAATTGATTTTTCCGCTTATATTCCGGATAAAAACTGTTATCCGCTTTTTACCTTAAATGAGCAAGATGCTTGGTTAGCTTGTGATTCGGACTTACAATTTATTCGTTTGACTTATTCGGACTTAACCACTTATCTGATTGAATTATTAAAACAGAAACCTCAAACAGTTATTATTTTATCTTCGTCCGAAATCAATAATACATATAAACAAAAAGCTTTTATCCAGCAGTTAGCAATAGAAAAAGTGACAAATCCGGTTATTATTCACCTGCATTACAACGAAAAAGATTTGGATATTTTCCGGATAAAATCGGCTGCCGATGCTGGCTCGTTTTTCCTCGACCGATTGGCAGATGGAATTTTTCTTAGTAGCGATACTAACCCTAACAGGATTTTAAATCCGATTGAGATTACAGAGTGTAGTTTCAGTATCCTGCAGGCAACCGGTCGCCGTATCAGTAAAACGGAATACATTGCATGTCCGAGTTGCGGACGCACATTGTTTGATTTACAAACCACACTGAAAAAAATAAAAGCTGCTACCGCTCACTTAAAAGGATTAAAAATCGGCGTAATGGGTTGCATTGTCAATGGTCCAGGCGAAATGGCGGACGCCGACTACGGATATGTAGGCGCTGGTGCAGGACGCATTAGCTTGTACAAAGGAAAAGAATGCGTCAAGAAGAACATTCCCGAAGCGGAAGCTGTCGATGACCTTCTTCGGTTGATTAATGATCATTTATAATTTTAAATGTCGAAGTCAAGGAAAAGAAATCTCTACTTCTTTAAACCCTAATTCTTTGAAAAACGGTCGAAGGAGGACGATGGCATTCTCTTTGGTTCTATCCAAAATTCCTGATTCGAGAGCCACTTTCAACAATTGACTTTCTGCTTCTTTATAAGCGCTATCCACAAGATTTATTCCTGTAAAATAGTCGTATTTGGTTTCGTAAACCTTCGATTTTCTAAGATCTATTTTGCAATAACAAATTTCCGGCGCCGGTAGTACTATTTTCAATGTATTATTTTTGATAATAATATTTTCCGATTGAATTTTTTGCATATTTATACATCCTACGGCTTCTCCGCTGATTATCAATAAGGCGCTTGCATCGGGCAACCACTGGCGTACGAGTTTATGCTCCATCACATCCCTGATATTCATCCTCACCAATTCGAGCTTACCCAATGCTTCCACTTTTTCCACTGTCGATTGGTGAGACGTAGTCATTTGTCCCCCGTTATTTTTCAGATTTAAAAAGATAAATCCGCAAATAAGAACTCCTGTCGCAAGTCCTAAGAAAAATTTTGGTAAAGTTTTCATTTGCATTCGATTTTATCATGCAAATATAATAAAAATTTTCCGGCTAAATATTAAATTGAGGCGCTGAAAAAAATTTTAGTTGTATATTTGTATCATATTTGTGTATAGGAAAAATAATTCAAGCGGTATAAATTTGAGCATAGACAAGGCTTAAAATAAGGTTCAAAATATAGCCAAACGGCGTATTTTTAAATATTTTTAACGAATTTCACTGCCGAATTTTAGCCGAAAAATTAGAGCATCCTGTTTTTTGATTTTCTAAATATTGATGCCCGTCATTTTTTTATACTGTCGCCTACTTCTCCCAAGATGACGGGCAGCCTCTTCCACGATGACGGGCAGCCTCTTCCACGATGACGGGCAGCCTCTCCCACGATGTCGGGCAGCCTTTCCCAAGATGTAGGGCAGCCTTTCCCAAGATGTAGGGCAGCCTCTCCCACGATGTCGCCTACTTCTCCCAAGATGATAGCCGTCATTTTTCAAAAAGTAAAGTAAAAAAAACGATTGTTCCTTTTGGGAAAAATCGTTTATAATTAGACATAATCATTTACATGGATGAAAATGGGAAGAAAGAGTACTTCTTACACATAGACAAGGAGAGAGAAATTGCAATCTCTTTCTTGGAAAGTTTCCTGAAATCCTGTTTCAGTTTATCGGTTGTTACATCATTACAACTAAAACTTCCTT
>JGI24699J35502_11133560_pt1 | contig 11933 bp, 10 predicted proteins | sample TergutMp193P4_FD_35502 | JGI IMG/M metagenome (IMG submission 35502) | reverse complement strand
TTCTACCGATATAATGTCCCCGGCGGGACAAAAAAAGACGAATATTTTGAAACATTGACACATTTTTTGCATCTCCCTGCAGGGAGAGCCGGGCATAGCATCCGATAATCATTATAAATACTTAAAACGATTTTTTGCAAACAAAAAGAATGACGAGCATAAAATAATATTATGATAATCATTTAGGAAATTTTTAATTGATTTCCAATCCGAAAATATCTTTCAACTGCGACAATGCCGGATTCTTTTTCTGCATCATGGCAAATTGTTCGGATTTACTGAATGGTTTACGATTTTCCCGGTATTCCCGTTCGCGAAGAGTTATTTTGAATTGATTGTTTGACAATGATTTATACATAAAGGAAAGAATGCCGGCCATTTCATTGTTCAATTCATTGACTTGCACCTGATTCAATACAATCACTTCATACAAGTCTTTCAATAACGGTTGCGGTATACAACTCGCCATCGTATTCTTTAATTGTTGCCGTTCCGCAGGCAACGCATTTGCATACTCTTTCCATGAAGCAATCAATGCTTCATCCGTATACGCATTATCGGTAATTGCCGGTTTTTCTTTCACTGTACCGGGTTCCTGTGCTCGATTTTCTTGAGCGGCGTCTTTCAACGAAATAGTCGAAGGGCGTGTTCTCGAATGCGATGCCGGTGCCGGATTTGCCGGCTGCTTCGTCTCAACCGCCGGTTGAGAGATCGATGGTTGAGACGGAACCGCAGTTTGCGCTTGCGGTCGGTTTTGAATCGGCGGGGTTGCCGAAATCGACGGCGAAGCAGCAACTGTACCGGATTGCGCCTGCACTTTTTCGACCGTCGGTTTTTCTCCTCCCGACGGCGGATTGTTTCCCGAAAGCCGGCACAACCGAATCAACGCCAATTCGATCAACAACCGTTTATTTTTGCTTTGACGGTAATTCAATTCCGCATCGTTGCTTATTTCCAATGATTGGTAAAGAACCGGAATCGAACAGGATTGAGCCTGCTTTTTGTATTTTTCCCGAATGCCGGCCCCGACTTCCAGCAACACCAAGGTTGCTTCATCTTTACAAACCAGCAAATCCCGGAAATGCGAACTCAATCCCGTGATAAAATGATACCCTTCGAATCCTTTGTTCAACACTTCGTCGAATATCAACAAAGATCCGGGAATGTTGCCCGCCAAAAAAGCATCGGTCAGACGAAAATAATATTCGTAATCCAACACATTCAGATTCTCGATCACTGCATTATAGGTCACATTTCCGCCCGTAAAACTAACCACCTGATCGAAAATCGAAAGGGCATCACGCATCCCGCCGTCGGCTTTTTGGGCTATAACGGTCAGCGCTTCCGGTTCGACATCGACATTTTCGTGCGAAGCCACGTACTGCAAATGTTCTACCGTGTCTGTAACACTGATCCGGTTGAAATCATAAATTTGACAACGCGAAAGAATTGTCGCTAAAATTTTATATTTTTCAGTGGTCGCCAGAATGAAAATGGCATGCTTCGGCGGTTCTTCCAAAGTCTTCAAAAACGCATTGAACGCTCCCGTCGACAACATGTGCACCTCGTCGATGATGTACACTTTGTATTTGCCGATTTGAGGCGGAATGCGCACCTGTTCCACCAACGAACGAATATCATCGACCGAGTTGTTCGAAGCGGCATCCAATTCATGGATATTATACGAACGTTGCTCGTTAAAAGCTTTGCACGATTCGCATTGATTGCAGGCTTCACCTTCGGGCGTCAAATCGAGGCAATTGATTGTTTTCGCAAAAATCCGCGCACAAGTGGTTTTCCCCACTCCGCGCGGCCCGCAAAACAAATAGGCGTGCGCCAGTTTATTATTGGCAATCGCATTCTTTAAGGTAGTTGTCAGCGCTTTTTGTCCGATCACCGATCGAAATGTCGACGGACGGTATTTTCGCGCCGAAACGATGTAGTTATCCATCAAAAAGTTAAGAGTTATGAGTTATGAGTTAAAAAATATATCTATACTTGCAAAGATAAGTATTTTATCGAATAATGCTACCTTTGCAGGGTCTAAAACAGAACGAATACGAGTAACAGGCGAATTATATGAATGTAAATACGACTAACCGGGTTATTGCTTTTACAGTTGTTATTTTTTCGATATTTTCTTTTTCCTGCAAAGACAAAAAAACAATCATTGAAGTGAAAGGAACTCCGATCGATTCCACTTCCTATTTCCTGAATGCTCAAGCGGAATCGTATATCCGGAACAACAGTTTCTATACAAGTGAAATTCAAAGCGACTCCACGTTTGTCTGCCTGTATGTTCTTCCGGAAAACAAACATGTTTTTTTCTTTTCCGATACGCTCAATCAAATGTATGCCTGCAAATACAGATTGATTCAAAATCGTGTCGATACACTTGCTACCGTTTTACTTGAAGAAAATGAACAGGGATACTTTTCGATCGACACTTTGTCTTTCAAGCAGGTCCCGATCCAAGATGTACCGTTTTTATATTTTTCCTACAAAGAAGGACACCAAGATGCTGCCATTCAGGAACAAACGGTCTGTTTCCGTTTGATCAATCTCCGGGATTTATCGGATTATTTGCTGACGTGTACGGGAAAACCCTCTTTTAAATGCGACGATTGTATCGACGGCGAACTTGAAGCCGATGCAAAACTCCGGAAAAATCCGTTGATTCTGAATAAATTAAAAGAATTAAGCAAAAGCAGCCACCTGATTTATCAGCGAAGTGAAAAAGATAACGACATCTATTATTATTTAAATTACGAGAGCAAATGGAATCGGGACAATCAGACAGACAATGCTTGGGGCGCCGGTTATTCAACGATAACAACTCCCATTAAATCAACTTATTATACAACAAATTTATTTCGATTGAATCGAGGAACTGTCAATGATTCCATTGAAAATGACAAATATATTTTGGTGAATTATTTCAGAGGAAATATTATCGGATATGATAAACTCCGTAAATTGTATTTTCCTTTATGGATCGAAAGTTGTATCAACTTCTGCGATAAAAATATCCGTTTCTTTTCGGAAGATTCTTTAAGTATTTCCTATACGGAAAACGGAAACATCGAATATCTTATTTCAACAAATGATATTCTTTTTGATTCAAAATTCGGAGACTGATTTTTATTTACAAACAGACAGTTTACTATTTCTATTCATAAGTACATGGCAGAATTTAATATCTACTATTTTTTTCAACATACTTAATGTTTTTTACTTTTTACTTTTATTAAAACGATGACCTATACCATATCGGATATTTCAAATATTATCGAAGCGGATGCCCACATTCAACAAGATTCCCGAATTAATTTTTTACTGACGGACAGCCGTTCGCTGGCTTTTCCTGAAGAAAGTTTGTTTTTTGCGCTTAAAACCGGGCGAAATGACGGTCATAAATACATTGATTCGCTTTACCGGTTGAATGTCCGGAATTTTGTGGTCAGCGAACAATTGCCTGAATTTGATGCATTCGGCGATGCAAACTTTCTGTATGTCAAAAATACTTTGGAGGCACTGCAAACTTTATCGGCCTGTCACCGGAAACAATTTTCGATCCCGGTGATAGGCATTACCGGAAGCAACGGCAAAACAATCGTGAAAGAATGGTTGTATCAATTGCTGCAGGAAGACAAACAAATCGTTCGTTCGCCGCGCAGTTACAATTCACAAATCGGCGTTCCGCTTTCGGTTTGGCAGTTGAACAACGACACCGGGTTCGGAATTTTTGAAGCGGGAATTTCCGAATACGGAGAAATGAAATCATTGCAAAAAATCATTCTTCCGAATATTTGTGTCTTGACCAATATCGGAGAAGCTCATCAAGAAAATTTTACGTCGTTGGCAGACAAATGTTCCGAAAAACTGATTTTGGCCGAAGATTGCGACCGGTTGATTTACAATGCCGATGATCCGTTGATCTCAAGCGTCGTCAACCGCTTGAATCTTCAATCCCGAAGTTTGAGTTGGGGTTCCGGCGATAACCGGTTGCCGATCTATATTTCCGGTACCGAAAAACAAAATTTCAAAACACGGATCAGTTACGTTTATCAACAAAAAACGTCTTCTTTTCTTATTCCTTTCGATGACGATGCTTCGATCGAAAATGCGAAACATTGCTTGGCCGTTATGCTGCATTTCGGTGTTTCCGACGAGGTCATCGCAGAAAGAATGGCCCGGCTGGAAGCTGTTGCCATGCGCCTCGAAGTAAAAGAAGGAAAAAACAATTGCATCCTGATCAACGACACTTACAATTCCGACATTCATTCGTTGGATATCGCACTTGACTTTCAATTGAGACGGGACTCCGATAAAAAACTGAAACATACGCTGATTCTTTCCGATATTCTTCAAAGCGGCATTCCCGACAACGAATTATACCGGAAAGTCGCTTCGTTGATCGTGCAACGAAAGATTGACAAACTCATCGGAATCGGAAAAAATATACACGAAAATGCGGCTGTTTTTCAATCGGTCGATTGCGAATTTTACCGCAAAACGGAAGATTTTTTGCAATCCGGCGCCGACAAAAATTTGAAAAACGAAATCATATTGATCAAAGGTTCGCGTACTTTTCAATTTGAAAAAATATCGGAAGCTCTTGAATTACAAGTTCATGAAACCATATTGGAAGTCGATTTGGATGCATTGGTGTATAATTTTAATTATTATCGCTCCAAATTAAAGCCGGCCACAAAAATGATCTGCATGGTAAAAGCGTTTGCTTACGGCACAGGTGCATACGAAGTCGCCAAAACGTTGCAAGACCATCATTGCAGCTATCTGGCCGTCGCCGTCGCCGACGAGGGTGCCGCGTTACGTAAAGCCGGACTTTCGATTCCTGTTATGGTCATGAATCCCGAACCATCCGCTTTTCAAACGATTTTCGACAACCGCCTCGAACCCGAAATTTATAGTTTCCGGTTATTGGAGGCCTTCATCAAAGATGCCGACAAACAAGGCATCACCAATTATCCGATTCATTTGAAGATTGATACGGGAATGCATCGTTTGGGATTTTTCCCCGAAGAAATCGAAAAAGTAACGTCGTTGTTGAACCGGCAAAATACATTAACCGTTCGATCCGTCTTTTCGCACTTGGCTTGCAGTGAAGATCCGGAGGAAGACGATTACACCCGCATGCAAATCCGGATCTTTACGGAATGCGGGACAAAAATCGATCATTTATTGGGATACAAATCGTTGAAACATATTTTAAATTCTGAAGGAATCATCCGTTTTCCCGAGGCGCAAATGGATATGGTTCGATTGGGATTGGGATTGTACGGCGTCAATTCTTCGGGAGGATTGAAGAACGTGACCACGCTTAAAACAACCATTCTGCAAATTCGCGAATTGCCTCCGGGCGAAACAGTCGGTTACAACCGAAAGGGCGTCATTACCGTTCCTTCCCGCATCGCAACCATTCCCATCGGATATGCCGACGGACTGAACCGAAAGTTGGGCAACGGAAATTTATCGGTTTTGATCAACGGTAAATTTGCTCCGACCATCGGAAATATTTGTATGGATCTGTCCATGATAGACGTAACGAATATTTCTTGTCAAGAAGGCGATGCGGTCACGATTTTCGGAGAAGAACAACCGATCAAAATACCGGCTCAAAAATTGCAAACCATTCCTTATGAAATCATCACATCGATTTCGGAACGGGTAAAACGGGTGTATTACGCGGAATAAATTTACCTGTAAAGTAAAAAACATCATTAATATGAGCAAATTCGAAGTCAATATTTTAGGTTGCGGCTCTGCTCTTCCTACCTCGCGACATTATCCGTCTTCTCAAGTCTTAAATGTGAAAGACAAACTTTTTATGATCGATGCCGGAGAAGGCGCTCAACAGCAATTTCGCAGAATGGGATTGAAATTCAATCTGTTGCAACATATTTTTATTTCTCATTTACACGGAGATCATTGTTTCGGATTGCCCGGATTGCTTTCGTCCTTGTCCATGCTCGGGCGCACCGGCGAATTGGTGATTCATGCTTACGGCGAACTGGAAAACATTATCCGCCCGATATTGGATTATTTTTGCCGGGATATGGATTATCAGGTGCGGATAAACCCGATTTCTCCCCGTAAAAATGAATTAATCTACGAAGACCGTTCCGTTCAAGTGTTCACTATTCCGTTGAAACACGGCATTCCCACTTGCGGCTTCTTATTCGAAGAAAAAAAGCGGGACGCCCACATCATCCGGGATCTGATTGATTTTTACCAAGTGCCTGTCAAAGAAATTGCTAAAATAAAAGCCGGCAGCGATTTTGTCACTCCCGACGGTGAAATTGTTCCCAACAACCGATTGACCACTCCGGCCGCCGAACCGAAAAAATATGCTTATTGCTCCGATACAGGCTATTCCGAAAAAATCATCCCCATTATCGAGGGCGTCGATCTGCTTTTTCATGAAGCCACATTCATGCAGGAAGATCTGGCCAAAGCAAAGGAAACATTCCATTCGTCAGCCGGGCAAGCCGCGGAAATTGCCCGGAAAGCTTCGGTAAAAAAACTGCTGATCGGACATTATTCGGCTCGCTATGAAGATATTGCTCCGTTGCTGAAAGAAGCGCAAAACGTTTTCCCGGATACGGTGGCGGCATACGAGGGGATGTGTATTTCCGTTTAATCCTGACTTTTCCTTGGGTCAAAATACAACCTGAAGACCAATAATGAAATAATAAGATTAGAAGCTATGTTATAACTGATTGACATTGAGGTTGTTTTGTTGAAAAAATAAGATAAAAACAAGGCTTTAAGACCATGCGCAGTAAATAGCGTATGGTTTACAAAATTGCGTGAGCGAAAGATTAAAGAACGAAATAAACAAGAGATTCGGTTATGAAGTCATTGCCGCATTTCAAAACAAATCGGAATGAGTACCTGTATATAAGAGCCTTATGACTCTTTATTCATGATCTATTTCCCAAATCAAGAGCCAATCAGGACAATGTGGCATTCCCGATAACCTGAATATTTTCCTAACAATTTATGTGAATTAAAAGATTTATCTATTTACCATTCAGTTGTTGAATTAAATCAAACAATAAAGAAATATCATATCCCCTTTTTTGAATGTGTTTAAAATTTCTTTTAATATTGTTTGTAAATTCTATCTCAAACATAATCAGAATTTCAATTTTTCCATTAACAGGCTCTGATAAATCTTTCCTCCCGACACGCACGAACAATTCACGCTTTAAAAGCATGAACCTTCGCTACTTTATTCTCGAGGGAAAATTTCCTAAGTTTCAGAAGCAAAGAATACTAAGAAACACTCCTTAATATGTCTTAAAATTTGCACCACTTTTATCGACGGTGAAATGCGTTCGGTGGCGCCCCATGCAGCGTTCATCGCGCCCTCCACAATGTGTTTACGGAATTAATGGAAAAAATGTAAGTATATTCATGGTCTTTCTTTTATTATTTACTAAATATCTATCGTCTCCCCTTCATCATCTTCGCACCGCAGCGTATCTATTCGCCACCCTCTTTCTTGTGCTATACGTATGCTCTTTTCGCTGATTATGCCCATATTATTTTTTCCGATAGATATTATTTTTTCAACGTCAAAAAGGTTACTGTGTAATGTACGGAAAAGTTTGCCCAGCGCAGTTTCTGAGAAGTTGTTTTTACAGCAAGACAATAGAGTTATTTTCGTATTTTTGCTGACATCCAACTTTTTTAATTGATTATAGGAACAATATAACCTCTCTAATGCAGTATTTTTGCTGACATCCAAATTTGTTAATTGATTTCCGGAACAAATCAACCTCGTTAATTCAGTATTCTTGCTGACATCTAAACTTGTTAATTGATTAGCGACACAAACCAACTCCGTTAATTCAGTATTTTTGCTGACATCTAAACTTGTTAATCGGTTAATGTAACAATGCAACCGCTCTAATTTCGGGTTTTTACTGACATCTAACTTTGTTAATTGATTATTTTCACAAAACAACTCCTTTAATGCAGGGTTTTTACTGACATCTAAACTTGTTAATTGATTTTTGGAACAATTCAAGTATGTTATATTCGCACCTATTATTGTGATAGTATAGGTGCCGGAATTGTGATAGTAATGTGTTTGGTCTCCATTAAAAAATCCCCAAATATCCTCAATATTGCTTTCGACTATTGTTCCATCTCCCCAATCAATGGTTGCGATACTTGTACCTGTTATGTGTATTTTAACTTCGCTATCCGCCGTTTCAAAAGTTATCATTCCTTCCGCGTCTTGGGCGTTCGCGGTTGCGTAAATACATACACAAGTGAGTATCGCAATTAACTTTTTCATAAATTTATTTTTTACGGTTTATAAAAACAATGCCGTTATTGTAATCAAAATTGTTATGAGAGAATTACCACTCCCGTTTATTATATCATAGGCAATTTTTTTAGATCTTTCAGACAAAGGTATGAATTTGTATTGAGAATCATTCCGGAAGTACCGGATATAAAACAGGGGTATTCTTTTATCAACATCCGATTTTAAAAAATTATTTTAAACATTTGATTAAATTATTTGCTTAAATCAAAAAATCAATCTATGTTTGTAGTGTCATTTTTATCGTATTGTCATGGAAAAAGATCTCCCGACAGAAAAAAAAATAAAGGAAGCGGCACGGAAAATATTTCACAAAAAAGGTTACGCCGGCACACGTACACGCGATATTGCCGAGGAAGCGGGTATCAATCCGGCATTGCTTAATTATTATTACAGAAGTAAGGAGAAACTTTTTGACTTGGTTTTCGATGAAGGTTTTTCGGAAATTTCCGCATCGCTGAACATTTTGTTGAATGACGACAAATTCGATTTGGCCGTTAAGATCGATTATATTGTCAATAAATATATTGATGTTGTTTCGAAGAATCCGGATTTGCCGTTGTTTATTCTGGGAGAAATCAAAGCGAACCCGGAGAATCTTAAAAAAAAATTGGGCTTATCCGGAACACTTTTGACTACGTCTAAATTATATGAACAGATGCGCAATCAATTGGATTTTTCCGGATCAATACCTGTTAATCCGATCCATATCATTATCAATATTTTATCGATGACCATCTTCCCGTTTGTCGGTAAACCGTTGATCAAAAATATGACGGAGATGAACGATCTCGATTTCGAGCAATTCATCGAAGAACGCCGGACGCTGATTCCGATGTGGATAAAATCGATGCTGAAAATTCAAGAAAAGTAAAAATGATGTTTTTATGAACGCATTTCGGTATATTTCAGGATGTCTGATTTTCTCGATGTTTCAATCGGCGGCAGCTCAACAATCGTTGAATCTCGACGATTGTCAACGGAAAGCCCGGGTGAATTATCCGATGATTAAACAATTCGGATTATTGGAAAAGTCGGAAGAATACAATTTATCTAATCTGTCCAAAGCATATCTGCCGCAAATTTCATTGAATGCTCAAGCAAATTATCAATCGGATGCCGTACATTTTCCGATCCATATTCCGGGAATTGACCTCCCGACCATCGACAAAGATCAATACAGAGCAATCATTGATGTTACGCAGACTATTTGGGACGGTGGAATCACCTCTTCGCAACAAAAAATCACCCGTTCGGCGAATGAGGTGGAGATACAAAATGTGGAAGTAACGCTTTATTCCATCCGGGAGCGCGTCAACAATTTGTTTTTCGGGGTTCTTACGCTCGACGAACAAATCAGGCAACTCGATATCCTCAAGGAAGATTTGCAGACCAATTTCAATACCGTCAATGCCCTCAAACAAAACGGAACATCCATGCAATCGGATGTGGATGCCGTTCAAGTGGAAATTTTGAATACGGAACAACAAAAAATACAATTGTTATCGTTGAGAAAGGCTTATACCGAAATGCTTTCGGTCATGATCAACGAAAAAATCATCGACCAAACCCGTTTAGAAAAGCCGGATGCCGGGCCGGTCAATCCTTACGGTACAATCAATCGCCCCGAAGTCCTTTTGTTCGATAAACAACGTTCACTCTTCGATGCAAAAAAAAGCATGATTACGGCCAAAAACAGGCCGAATTTTTCTTTTTTTCTGCAAGGCGGATACGGAAAACCGGGATTAAATATGCTGTCAAATGATTTTGAATTTTTCGGGTCGGGCGGCCTTCGATTCAACTGGATTTTCGGAAACCTGTACACCAAAAGCAACGAAACAAAGTTGATAGATGTCAACCGGAATTTAATCGACACACAGGAAGAAACATTTTTATTCAATACAAATTTGCAATTGACTCAAATCTACAACGAGATACAAAAAACGAAAGAGTTAATGAAAAAAGACGACGAGATCATTCAACTCCGGGCACGTATAAAACTTGCATCCGAAAGCAAATACAAAAACGGCGTTTACACTGTCAACGATCTGCTCAAAGACATCTATGCCGAAAATCAGTCCCGACAAGCTAAAATCTTACATGAAATTCAATATTTGTCAAGTATTTATAATTATAAAAATGCTCAAGGAGATTAGTTATTTGCCCGGCTACTCCTTTGCGTTATTAGTCTTCGGCGTTATTGGTTACAGGGTAAATGTCTGATGATAAATGAAAATAAAAACATAGCATTTATAATTAGAATCCTTAAAAACATAAGTATGCCACAAAAAACAATTTATATTTTAAACGCTAAGTCGCAAAGATAGAAAGACACCTCTTTGCATCTTTGCGTTTAAAACAGTAGATATTAAATTCTACCATAAATTAAATATATTTATTTTAAGAACGTACAAATATCATGAATAAAACGAACTCTAATATTAACTTAGAGGCTGTATTTTTCACATAACAAACAAAATTTAAACTAAACATTCAAACAATGACACTTGCTGCCATAAATAGCGCAAAGCAAACAACCCATAACGCCCCTTCCATCCGGATATGCACCTTCGTAATTTTAACATTATTGCTCACCCTGATTTCCTGTAACCGCAATAAATTCGAACATGATGCGTCGGGAATATTTGAAGCATCGGAGGTGATTATGTCGGCTGAAGCATCGGGAAAAATCGAAGCTTTTAACATTACCGAAGGAGATTTGTTAACCAAAGGACAATATATCGGCTACATCGACAGTATCCAACTGTATCTTAGAAAGTTGCAATTGCAGGGGACACGTAAAGCCGTGAACGTGCGAAAACCGGATATTGCATTGCAAATCGCCGCAACCAAAGAGCAAATTGCCAAAGCCGGATTAGAAAAGAGACGGGTGGAAAATCTGTTCCGGGACGGCGCCGCCACGCAAAAACAGGTGGATGATGCCGATTCTCAATTAAAAGTGCTGGAGCAGACATTGACGGCCCAAATCAATTCGCTTTCGACTTCGGTAAACAGCCTGACCGAAGAAAGCTCCACGTATGAAGTCCAAATCGCTCAAGTCGAAGACCAACTGGCAAAATGCAAAATCATCAATCCGATCGACGGCACTGTTTTAAACAAATATGTCGAGACTTACGAAATCGCTGTACCGGGAAAACCGTTGTATAAAATCGCGGATACGAAAAATATGTTTCTTCGCGTGTACCTGATTGCCGATCAATTGAAAAAAGCCGAAGTCGGAGAAAAAGTCACCGTTTACATCGCCCTTTCCGGCAAAGAACAAAAATCATATCCGGGAACGATCACCCAAATTTCGGACAAAGCCGAGTTTACCCCGAAAACCATTCAAACAAAAGATGAACGGCAAAATCTGGTGTATGCCGTAAAAGTCGCCGTGGAAAATACAGACGGGCTGATTAAAATCGGAATGTACGGAGATGTAGATTTTCAACCGTAAAATTAAAAATTTATATAATTATCGGATGTTATACCTGGATATTCCCACAGGTTGAATGTAAAAAATGTGTCAATGTTTCAAAAAAATATTCGTTCTTTTTGTCCCGTCAGGGAC
>JGI24699J35502_11133561_pt1 | contig 11948 bp, 13 predicted proteins | sample TergutMp193P4_FD_35502 | JGI IMG/M metagenome (IMG submission 35502) | reverse complement strand
GATATGGACTTCGCTTATTCTCATCGCTTTGGGAATAATTTTACCGATTACCGCTTGGATAATAAATAAATTTTAAAAATAATTTTATGTTAAAAAAATGTGTTCTTTTTTACTGACTGCGCTATTAGCCGTTGGATGTAGTAATAATAGCAACAAAAAGCATGGCATAAAATATTCAGGCGGAAAAACAAAATTCTTTTGAATACTACGGATAGCGACGAAATAGTATTTGCCGAAATAAAAGAAGTTTCCAATCCGTGGCTAATGGTAAAAGACGGCAAAACAATTTATTTTTCGGATAAAGAAAGGCGAAAATGACAGTGAAAAATTTAATAATTGATACGGCAATTTTGCGACAATTTTATTGGACTCCGGCTCGGCTTATTTCGACAAAGTAGTGAAAATTTGAAATGTTTTTATAATTTTGCGAGTTTAGACAGTGTAGCATTTTTTAGTTGGTAAATTTTAGAATATGAGCAAAATACTTTCTTTATTTTTTGCGGGTTGCATTTTTTTAGCTGTAACAGTCAAAAAAATGAGGACAGTATTGCTTTTGTCCGTTGTTTATATACAAATGTTCTCTATGACACAGTTGGAAATCCTTATTTGCATATAAAACAATACGCGGAATACAAATTTAGTAACAAAGATAGTCTGTTTATTGGCGTTTCCGGAAATCATTATAACTATTATGAAAACAATTTCAGAATTGACAACGAAAAACCTTTCTATTTTGGATTGGAAAAATTTTACGCAAACAAAATTAACAGAGATTTTTCAGAATTAATGACAAAAATCTTAAATGGAAAATATGAAAAGTCATACAGAAAACAATTAGGAAAATTTAGTATTGACGATAGAGAAAGCGTTATGTTTATAATCAATCAAAATGGCAAGCAGAGATTTATTGGTTATTATGAAAATTATCTTTTACCAAAGGAATTAAGAAGAGCAGACAGTTTGATAAAAGAGCAAATTAATCTTTCAATGCAAATACTTGACAAACCAAATTATTCACCACAAATAATTTTGAATTTACAAGACAGTTTATTTCGAGAGTATCCACCACCCGGTACTCCTTTGAATTCAACTATTGTATTTACACCGCCAACGATTGAAGAATGAGTAATAAAACAAAAAATAAACTGCCGCCGGGCGTTGTGTGCCATATTGCGGAGTGCGTACACCAATTAAAATAGCAAAATAGAAACAAATAAAAGGTAAAATATGAATAAATTTTTGTGCGGATTATTCTCGTGTTTGGCGATTTTCCCAACGTTTGGACAAAAAACACGTATTATTGACAATAAAGCAATTCAATTTGAAATTACACAAAATAATGACAGCATTAATTTTATTGTTGTTGATACAGTTTTGACACAGAAAAAACCTGTTTTTCTGTGGTGTCAAGGTTCACGCGCTTATCCATTGTTTGTGAAAAATGAAAATGGTGAAATTCGGATGCTTGGCGGTGGAATTTCAAATTTTGATGTTTCAAATATTACAAAATATTATCATTTGGTGGTTATTTCAATGCCTAAAACGCCGGTAGTTGCTGACGAAAAGGATTTGACTGATTTTGAATATATTAGCCCAAATTCTGAAGACAGAAATGAATTTTTCAAAGCCGATTATTTGGAAAATTATGTAGAAAGAGCCAATGTTGTGCTGAGTTTTTTGCAAGAACAATCTTGGATAGATAATTCAAAACTTGTAGTGGCAGGACATTCACAAGGTTCTAAGATAGCGCCGAGAATTGCTTTTCGCAATAAAAATGTTACGCATTTAGGAATGTTTTCGCCTAATCCATTGGGCAGAATAGACCAATTTATTCGATTAGCAAGGAAAAATGCCGAAAGCGGAAAAATAACTTGGGAAGAGGCGGAAAAAGAAATGCAAGAGTGGTATGATTTATACAAATCGGCGAATAACCCGCAAGAAATTGAGAAAAATCCGTCTCTTATTTCGTGGAAATCTTTTTCCGAGCCACAAATAGATGAATTGGTGAAAATTGATATTCCTATTTATCTCGTTTACGGAACTGCCGATGTTACGAGTGATTTTTGTGATTTAGTACCGCTATATTTTATTAGAGAAAACAAGAACAATTTAACGCTGAAACGATATTTTAATCTCGAACACAACTTTTTTGAAGTTGATGAAAATGGTGTTCCCGATTGGGATAAACCACATTGGGTTAAAGTTATGAATGAATTTGTGAAATGGACAAATGAAGAATTTTAAAAGTATTTTGTTGTTTCAAATAAAAAATGTAATTTTGCTATTATTTTAATGGTCATTAAATTAATAGTGATTAAATTATTTGAATATGAAGTTTTATGATAGAATAACCGAGCTGGAAACGCTTGCACAAATTGAAAAACAATCTACTGAAACAGAGTGTTTTACAATTATGGTTGGGCGAAGACGAATAGGTAAAACTTCTTTACTTTTACGTTCGTCAGCAGAAAAGAAAATGCTCTATCTTTTTGTGTCTCGCAATAGCGAGGCGGTGCTTTGCAGTCAATTTCAACAACAGGCAAGCGAGGCATTGGGCTTGCAAATTTACGGTACAATCAATCGTTTTGCCGATTTGTTTGAACAACTTCTGATTTTTGCTCAAAAAGAACATTATACTTTGATTATAGACGAATTTCAAGATTTTGATAATATCAACCGAGCCATTTTCAGCGAAATACAAAATCTTTGGGACAGGTATAAAGATAAAATAAAGCTCAATTTTATTGCTTGCGGCTCGATTTATTCACTGATGATGAAAATTTTTGAAAACAATAAAGAACCGCTTTTTGGTCGCCTGACTTCAAAAATAATGCTAAAACCCTTTACAATTAGCGTCATAAAAAATATTTTAAAGGACTACAATCCGAATTATTCTGCCGAAGATTTATTATTTCTTTATACGCTCACAGGCGGCGTTTCGTACTATATTGCGTTGCTGATGAATGCAAAAGCAATAACATTCAAAAAAATGCTTGATTTTGTAACACGCCCCGATTCGCCTTTTTTAAACGAGGGAAAGGAGTTGCTTGTATCGGAATTTGGACGCGATTATAGCACTTATTTTTCTATTCTTCAACTCGTTGCAGCAGGAAAAACCACACAAAGCGAAATTGATTCTATTATCGGAAAAAATACAGGCGCTTATTTGGTAAATCTTGAAAGTCAGTATTCGTTGATTGTAAAAAACAAGCCGATGTTCTCGAAACCCGAAAGTCGCAACACGCATTGGACGATTGGCGATAATTTCTTGCACTTTTGGTTTCGTTTTATTTACCCAAATCAAGCATTGATTGAAATGGGAAAATTTGATTTGCTAAAACTTTATATCACAAATAATTATGAACAATATAGCGGTTTTTTGCTCGAAAAATATTTCCGACGGAAATTTGCCGAAGAAGAAACGATTACTGCTATCGGTAATTTTTGGGACAACAATGGCGAAAACGAAATAGACTTGATTGCGTTAAATGATTTTGACAAAACGGCCACTATTGCAGAAATAAAACGCAATCCAAAGAAAATCAGTCTGCAAACGTTGGCAATGAAAACTGCCGTCATTCAAAAACAATTAGCGAAATATGAAGTATCATTGAAAGCGTTATCGTTGAATGATGTGTAGGAAAAAAGTAAAACATTGTACCGTAACAACCATACGGCCACAACGAGCGATTTGGCGTTAGCCGTGGTGTCTGCCTTTTGTTTCGTTCATAATATACTTTCAGTTCTTTGTCAGTTTATTTCGTCCCCGTAGCTTGTCCCCGACTGATAAGGGGAGCCATAACTGCATAAAGCCAACTGTCTCCAATTATCTAAAGCGTCAAATCTGCGATAATGGGGCTTTGAAATAGACAATCTCAACAAAGAAAATAAATGGGAAAAACAAATGCTAATGATGGCGGTATTGATTTTGTAATGAACCTTTGGATAGATTTTTTCAAGTAACGGAAACATTGGATTTCAAAAAATTTCATTAAATTTGCATTTAAAACAAAGAAAGCATATTACGGCTATAAATTAAAAAGATACATGAGTTTAGACAGCAAAATAATGGAAACGATGAAAACCGCCATGAAACGCTCTCTCTTAAAAATAATATTCCTAATGGTAGGAATAATGGTAGCAACAATAGGAAATGCGCAAAATAAAATTGATTTTTCATCGGTTGATGAATTTTTCAAGTTGACGAATAAATTGGAAACAGGAATCGAGCCGACAAACGAAGAATGGACGCAACTTTTAGATACGCATGGCTACTACTGTGCTACGGAGGCAAACTCGCCGTTAGTAAAAAAAGTTGTCAGAAGAATGATGAATGCGGCATTTAATCCGAATTATAAAATGTTGCGGGACAGTATTTCATCCCTGTCCAACGAAGAAATCATGAATAATTCGGAATTTTTTCTTTCCAAAAGGGTATTGGAAAATTATTTGGATATGAAAAACCATCTTTGGGAATTGAAAAAATTTAGGGATTCGGCTATTTTTCAAACTATTAAAAGCGATTCCAAAGAACGTTTAAAAACATTTCTAATTAATCCTGTTGATTCTTTAATTAAAGTACCTTCAATCAATATTTTATGTTTTGATGCCGACGGATTTAGCACAGAAGACGGAATTATCTTGGATTTGAATCTGATGTATAAACTTTCTTATGCAGGAACAGTTAATTTTCTTGCGCACGAAATGTTTCACACCTACCGTCGAAATTTTGTAAACCAAAATTTTACGTATGGTCTCTCCGAATTTACCGACCAGCTTAACCACCTGCAAGATGAAGGTATTGCGGATTTAATTGATAAAAAAGAAAACGCTTGGGAATCGCCTTCAATGATAGCCGGCATGCCGAAACCTTTTCTTAATAAATATGCCGAAACCTATAAAAATACGCCCCGAATTCTTGCCCGATTGGATAGTATTACCTGTTCGTTTTTAGACAATAAAATCACCAAAGAGCAGTTTGCGGACGAAATGAAAAATTTTTTCTTTCTTAGCGGACATCCTAACGGCTATTATATGTCAAAACTGATTAAAAACGCAGGTTTTGAGAGCGATTTGAAAAAAACCTTTTACAATCCCGTAGCGTTTATACAACTCTACAACAAAGTTGCGAAAAAGCGCGGTGAATATGTTTTCAGTAAAAAATTTATGGATTATATTGAAAAAATGCAATAGAATGTATAAAGAAAACGAGGTAAAAAAGAAGAAAAACTACATACAACAAGCAATTTGGCGTCAGTCGGGGTGTCTGCTCGCGGATAGTTCAGTAGAAACTTAATTCACCACGTGTTGCAACCTTAGTGAATCCACATCCGAACGTCAAGCCGCCGGGCATTAGCGAAAAGCGTGGACAACGCAGCGGGACAATAAAAAAATACTAATTTTGCAAAAATTCAAAAATAAACTTCCAGTGAAAAAAACAATAATCATATTAAGCACTCTTGCGCTTTTGGTAAGCAATTGCGGACAAGCAACGAAAAAACAGGCAGAAAACGATTCTACTTTTTCGTGGGCTGACAGCACATTCTATTCAAATATTCGTCCAAGTGAAGCATTACAGTTAGGCACACTCTATACGGATAGTTTTGAATACATTGATTACAATGATGACGGCGATGATTTTTTTATAACGGTAAAAAAAGACAATAAAATACATGACCTTATAAACAATGATATTCACCAAATAGTTTCTGATTTAAAGACGAACTGATAGAGTTTGAATAAATTTAACCTGAATAATATCGCAATGAGAAAAATAGTAATTTCAATCTTTTGCTTCATAATTTCTTTCTCAGCATTTGGGCAGGAGAATTACGGGAGATTCGTTGATAGTTTGCGATATATAACACAAGACCCCTATTTGGGGAATTGCAGCGACCCTGTTTTTAACGAAGTTGTACGCAAAGGAAAAGCCATTGTTCCGGATTTAATCAATAAAATGACAGATACCCGAAAATTGAAAGGAATGTATGTTCCTATTACGGGTGGAGAATATACCGTCGCCGATATTGCATATATTGCAATCCAAGAAATAATATCCGATATTCCTACCTTTGAACTTTTGGGTTTTCCTCTCGACGAGATTTGTGGTGTTTGTTCTTATTTTCGGTATGTGCGTGAAAGCAAGAAAAACAGGAAAAAGTTTCAGAAAGTCGTTAGAGAATGGTACGAAGAAAACAAGGATAATCTGATATGGGTAGATGATCTTGGTTCAATTATGTGCGAAGGTTTTAGTCCCGCAGGAGGTCATTATGTTTTACAACAGCAATAATATGAAAACACATTGTTTATTTAAAACTTCTTTTTTGTTTATTACTTTGTTCGTGCAAGAAAAAAAAAGCGCGATAAAAATACCGGCAGATAACGAGCGGTTTGGCGTCATTGCGGAGTGTTTCTTCACGGACAATTCAGTGGAACGTTGGAAGTTCACCCGACGAGCAGCAATGTGACCATTGAAAGAGTATGAAAAATAATAAGCAGATATGAAATCAATAAGAATAATAGCAATTCTCGTTTCTTTGCTTGCGACATTCAATGTTGCAACCGGACAAATCAAGACACCGCCTAAAAAAATTAATGCGAAAGAAAATTATACGCATTCTGCAACGCATTTCAACTTTCCAAAATTCTTATTCGGGGATTACGAACGTAAAAGTATTTACTCGTTTGACAAGGAAAATCGAAATGTTGGCGTCTCGTATGGAAAAAACCAAAATGGAGAAAGAACAATGTTTTCTTTATATCTGTATCCGGCAGGAGACGGTTACGAAGGACGACTTCGACAAGAATATCAAAATTCAATGCAATCCGTTGTTGCTACAAGAAAAGAAGGACTGTACGCTACACAAAACGCAGTACAGCATAAAGGAGAAAAATACATTTGTAACGGATTTGAAGCCATATTCACGACAGAAAATAACGAATTGTCTCAACTAACCCTATTTGAATCGGGAACTTGGTTTTATAAAATTAGAATTACAAGTAATCGGAAAGATACAACTCTATTGCTTGATTTGAAAGCGAAAATCCTGCAAGTTTTCGACCCGACTATTTTAGCCGATTTAACGCCGTTAAATGAAAAAACGGATGTTTATTTCGCAAAAGCAGCATTTCGAGATTCTGTTTTATTAGGCTCTGCAATGGGAAGCGCTTTTGCAAAAATAGATTGGTTAATGGAAAATGTGGACAAAAAAGAAAGAGCGACAGGGTTCCCCGATTTATACTTGAATTTTCATATAGCAGGTTTAAAAGCATTTATGGAATTTCAGCATAGATTTAATTATAAAAAAAGTGATTTTACCGAAAATTATTTGCGGCAACTGCAATTAATATCTGACGCAGATTTTTTAAATGAATTTGTAATGGAACAATACTGGATGATATTGATAATTCCGGAAAACATTCCTGACAAATACGATGAATATTTAAAGTGGAAATCGCAAAACAATATTACAATCAATTTGAATGATAAGTTTTATGTCTTATCATTTAGAGCAAAAAAATAAATTATTAGCAAAACAACAAAGATAAAAGAGGCGGCAGTTGGCGTCAAGCGACGTTAAGCCGGTTGAAATAACAGAAATGTTAAAAATCGAACCGTTTTCCTATATTTCACTTATTGAAACAGGAAATCGAGCCGTTTTCAATGATTCTATTTCACGCAGTACGAAAACTGTATTAGATGAATCATTGGAAACATTTAGAGAAAAACTTCGTTTGACTTCAGAAGAAGCAGTAATAACTGACTCTCTCGAAAGAAAAAAATTAGAGAAAGAATTGAATTTTTTAATACTGTCGGCCGGCCTCAATCGAAACATAAGCAAACTTCCAATTACGCCTTTGATTGACTCCTTGTTGACGGCAAATGATAAAAGATTCGGACTAATCATTGTTCAAAGCGGTTTTACAAGAGCAAAAGGAAATTATGGCGGGCAAATCGCAAAAGGAATCGGAATGGGAATTTTGACGATGGGAATGTATTATCCGCCAATCAAATCAAATTCAACGTTGTACGCAATGATTGTTGACAATCAAAATAAAAATGCAGTTTTTTACAATAAATCGGTTTTGCAGGACAAAGAGCCGACAGAAAAAGAAAATATTATAAAACAATTAGAAAAAATATTTGAGAAGTATTTTTGGGAAAAGAAATAAGAAAACGAACGCACAGCGAGTTGTTTGACGTCATTGCGGAGGGTCTCCTCGCGAACAGTTCAGTGGAAACTTAGTTCACCACCTGTCGCAACCTTAGAGAATCTCCGTGAGAGCGTCAAGCCGCTGGGCATTAGTGCCAATGTGCGGGCAACCGAGCAATGAGAAAAGTTGGAAAAGAGACTTTTTAAGGCGAATTTGAACGGAATAATAATTTGAAAAAATAGACAAGATGAGAAAAAAGTTGATAATTTTATTTTTACTATTGGTACCAATAATAAATTTAAAAGCAAGTCCGCAAGCGCCTGATTATTTGATTATTGGCAATGATACTTTATCGCTTTATCAATTAATTTTGGAGGATTATTTGTATTTGGTTGAACAGCCAACAGATAGTAATAGTTTGTTTGGTTTTAGTTTTCGTAATGATTTTGGGTATGGAATTTCTACGGATTGTTGGCGAGGTTATCAAGCTGTTTATAGTTTGGAAAACGACAGTTTGTTTTTGAAATATATTATTCCTTGCAATTCAATAAAAAAACTTGATACATCTGACATTAATAATTCAAATGAACAGATACAAAAGGTTTTTCACGAGAAAGTTAAAAACAACAAAGTGTTTATTGATTGGTATTCAAGTGAATTTACCATTCCAAAAGGTAAGCCTATTTGGTGGGACGGTATTTTTACAACTATTTACGACAAAGAAGAACTTTATACTATTCGCAAAGGCATTTTAGTTGATAAACATAGTATAAGTAATTATCAAAAAGTTAAAGATGGTATTTCAAGAAAGAAAAAAGAAATGTCGAAAGCCGTTTTCAATGAAATAAAAAAACTAAATTGGAAGAATTTAGACGATGAATTTTTATGCGGTAATACATATTGTCTTGAGATTGATTCAAGAGGAAAGGTTATAAATGTTGAAAAAAATAATTACGGTATTGAATTAGATGAAGATGATATTTATTGCCAAAAAGTCATAAAAAATCAACTGAAAAAGTTACAGTTTGATATTATTCTTTACACGGACGCCCATTCAATGATAGGTTTTGTATTGAAGTATTTTATGATAGCGCTACAAAAGCGCTATCTCTAACGAGCGGTTTGGTGTTGGGCGGGGTGTATTATCGAAAACTTTACGTATCTTTGCAAGAAATAAGATTTTATATTTTATGAAAGTATATCACGGTGGATATGCCGCAGTTGAAATACCTGAAATTTTAAAAAGCAGGTTTCCAAAGGATTTTGGAGAGGGCTTTTATTGTACTGAATTAGAAGAACAAGCCGTTCGTTGGGCAAGCCGCTACGATACAGCCGTCGTTTCTATTTATGAATATATACCTAATGAAAGTCTTAAAATGCTTGTTTTCAGAGAAATGACAGAAGAATGGCTTGATTTTATTGTTGAATGTCGTTCCGGCGGAAAGCATAATTTTGATATTGTAATCGGCGCAATGGCGAATGACCAAATTTTCAATTATATATCTGATTTTATTGACGGCGTACTTACTCGTGAACAGTTTTGGGTTTTGGCAAAATTCAAACACCCGACACACCAAATTTGTTTTTGCAGCGAAAAAACATTAAGTACTTTGCAATTTATTGATTATAACAAAATCAAATAATTATGACAGGCAGAGAAGATAAAAACGCAAACAATCTGTTTTTCCTTTGTTCTTTAATTGAGTATATAGGCAGGAAAACAAAAAATCACCGTAATGTAGTTGTAAATGCCATTGGAAAAGATGGTTTACAACATATTTTTGATTTGGCGGATGTTTATCACAGTGAAAATATAGACAAATTGGCATTTGAACTTATAGAAAAACAGAATATAGGAAACGGAATATTTGACAATGTGGCAAATGCAAGATATTCAATACCAACTCACTGGGATATTGGAAAAGTGTATAAACGTTTAATTATCAGTATTGGCAAAAAAGAAAACAAACCATTAATTGACACGCTTTCGGAGGTTTATAACTCGTGGTTGTCGCGAAAAATAGAGGATTTCAACAGCAGCGTTTATTACGAAAGTCCCGAATATCTTTTTCAGTCGTATTTGACAGGTGAAAGCTTATAGAAATAAACGCCGGTCTCTAACGAGCGGTTTGGTGTCAAGCGGGATGTCGGCTCGCGAACAGTTCAATAGGAATTTGCAAGTTTACCGTCCGTCGTAACCATAGTATCTCACCGCCCAAACGCCAAGCCGCCGGACGTTTGGTACCATACCGAGACGAATAGCCGAAAAATTTGAAATTAAATACTAAAAAAATAAAGATATGAAAGTAAAAATTTTTATTCTGATCGTAGCGACAACATTATTTATACAATGCTTATCTGCTCAAAAGGAGAAATTGCCGATTATTAAGGCAAATTCCGTTGTGGTTGACATTAAGGAAGATAAGGTTTTATATAAGGGTGTTTGGCAGATAACTCCCGAAGAAAAACTTGACGTTTATACAACATATGCCCGAAAGGTAACTTTTTATACCGATTTAGATTCAATCTCATTCAATATCAATTCGGAAGTGGGAAAATACGATTTCATAATTTTGTTGAACGGAAAAGATACGGCAAGAACTCAAATCAAATATGACACACGATTAAAAATTCTGAAAGGCGCGGAAAAATACAACTATTCCGACAATCGTTTTATTCCCGAATTTACTTATCAATCGGAAGATAATCCGAATCTTAAGACAATTCGACAAGAGTTACAATTAGATTCGATAGCCGGAAAAGGCAATGAATTATCTCAAATTTTTAATTTATTCCATTGGGTTCATAACCTGATAAGACATGACGGAAGCAGTAATAATCCGACTTTAAAAAATGCAATTGATTTAATCAGGGTATGTAAAACTGAAAATCGCGGAGTGAATTGCAGGATGTTGGCAACCATATTAAATGAATGTTATTTGTCTATGGGAATAAAATCCCGTTTCATCACTTGTATGCCAAAAGAATCCCAATTTGATGACTGCCATGTTATTGATATGGTATATAGCAAAGACCTAAATAAATGGATTTGGATAGACCCGACTTTTGACGCTTATGTTATGGATGAAAAAGGGAATTTATTGGGGTTACAAGAAGTAAGAGAAAGACTTATTAAAGGACAGCCGTTAGTTTTAAATGCAGATGCAAATTGGAATAGAGAAAAATTACAAATGAAGGAGGATTATTTAAACCATTATATGGCGAAGAATCTTTACAGATTAGAATGTCCGGTGTCGAGTGAATATAATACCGAAACTTGGGAAAAAGGGAAAGAGGTTGCGTATGTAGAACTTTTGCCGTTGGACGGAATCGAACAGACGCCGCAAAAGGAAGAAATAACAAATCAAGAAACGGGAGTAAAATTCATTAATTATAAAACCAATAATCCGAATTTATTTTGGGTCAAGCCTAAATGAAAATGCGTGAACGTCTGATGCTCAGTTTGCCGCAAGCTGTGGCGTGACTCGTCAACTTTAAAAAACGGACAGCCGGCTGTTGAATAATAATGAAATTTGCAGTAATTCATTTATAATCTTTAGTATGCAGAAATTTGTAAGTTATTTAGTAATGGCAGCTATGATAGTATCGGCTGCATTGATGTCATGCGATAAGAACGACAAACATCCAAGTAAGGTTTGGCCATATGAAAATCCATTTGAAAATTGCTTCCAATGTATTGTATGCATTACGGCAATTATAAAATGAGTTGCAAATTGCATGTAAAATAGGAAGTAAATTATTATCTTTGTCTGTCAATTCGACGAACTTCGATT
>JGI24699J35502_11133562_pt1 | contig 11957 bp, 10 predicted proteins | sample TergutMp193P4_FD_35502 | JGI IMG/M metagenome (IMG submission 35502) | reverse complement strand
ATTATTTACTGATAAGTTTTAATATTTATATTTATTTAATTGATTATCATTATTTTAAATTTATAAGTATACATTTATTTGAGACGCTTAGTATAGAAAAGTCCGTCCAAACGAACAGGCAAATTATGTCTGTTCCTTAAAAAACAAATCATGCAGAGATGAAAATCGCCAACGACCTCTTTTATATACGTCGAATAAAAGCCGGAGATATTCGAGCTTTTACCGGTATTGTAGAAAAATACCGGCGGGCAGTGTTGACGATTGTAATGAAAATTATTGGAAATAAGGAAGATGCGGAAGACCTCACGCAAGAAATATTTATTAAGGTATTTAAATCGCTGGAGCAATTCAGGGAAGAATCAGAATTTTCGACCTGGTTATACCGCATCGCTTATAATACAACTTTATCGGAATTGAGAAAAAAGAAGTTGTTTTTCAGTTCTATAGAGGATCATCTTTTCATTGAAAAGGAAGAAGACGTGGATACGGTCGATGCAACGGAGGAAGAAAAATTACGCTATTTGGAGCAGGCGCTCACAAAACTGGCTCCGGAGGAAATGTTTCTAATTGGTTTGTATTATTTGGAAAAACAATCCATCGACCATATCAGTGCAATCACTCAACTTTCTGTTTCAAACGTGAAAGTTAAACTGTATCGCATACGCAAAAAACTTGCTTTGGAAATAAATAACAGCATACAATAGGAAACGAACGCATACTTTATACCCCCAAGAAAATAAACGCGCGAGTTTCATATCATTTTATAAAAAACAAATTTTGCATAGATGAAAACAAATAACGATTTAAACGACCAATGGTTGGCCGACTTATTTGAAAAAATGCCTCTGGAAGACGTTTCGGACGGATTCACAGAAAATCTGATGCGTCAAATTGAAAATGACTTGCAAAAAGCTAAAAGAAAAGCCCGATGGATAACTATGGGACAAGCGGCCGCAGGGGTGGGGGGAATCCTTTTGACTCCTGCTGTTCTTTGGTTTACAGGATTTTCGCTTCCCCCTTTGCACCTCCGATTCGATCCGATCGTTTTGTCTACCGGAATATCCATTCTGCTTTTACTGATAGCCGATATGCTGTTGCGGAAATACAACTTTTCCCAAAAGCACAAGACCAATTAATCGCCTAAATATGAAATCCTTCTGGCTTGTAGAAACCTTTCTTTCCAATACGTTTCTTCGCTATTGTCTTCTGCTATGCCTCTGCTGGCTGCGTGAATAAACAGAAAGCCGCTGTTTTTGTACTTTTCGACTACAATTCCCACATGACCAGTTTTTGCTTGCCGCTTGTTTCTTCCCTTGAAGAATACTAAATCCCCTGGCCGCAAATCTTGCCTTCTGACTTTTTTTCCCACTCTGGATTGATCCACGGTGGAACGGGGCAAAGAATAACCGGCTTTCTGGAAAACGTATTGCACAAATCCGGAACAATCAAATCCTCCGGGTGTACTTCCCCCATACTTGTAGGGAGTTCCCATTTGTTGATGCGCATAATGAATTATTCTTTCGCGTCCTTTTTCGGGACGTTCCCTCTTTTGAATGGAATATTTGGATGGCGCACAGGAAAGCAGTAAACAGATAGAAAAGAACAAGCCTAAAACTTTGTGTGTCTTCATACGAATTATTCTATAGATACGATACAAATATACGAATTTTTGACTAAATTTGCTCCAATTTTTAGGAAGTTTGAAAAACAGAGTTGTGTAAATGAATAAAATTGTAAGAAAGGAAATACTATCCAAACAAGTTGTGAAATTGGAAGTAGAAGCGCCCTTGATTGCCCACGCAAGAAAAGCGGGACATTTTGTGATTATAAAAGTAGGTAAATATGGAGAACGCATTCCCCTGACGATTGCCAGCGCCGATTGCAGCGCAGGTACTATTACGCTGGTGATTCAGGCAGTAGGAGTATCGACGCAAAAAATTTGCGCTTTGAATGAAGGCGATTACATTACCGACGTGGTAGGGCCTTTGGGAAAAGCTACTCATATTGAATATTTTGGAACAGTCGTTTGCGCGTGCGGCGGCGTAGGCGCCGCTCCTATGCTCCCCATTGCGGAAGCAATGAAAAAGGCGGGCAACCGGGTAATCACGGTTTTAGCGGCGCGCACAAAGGAGTTAATTATTCTGGAAAAAGAACTTCGGCAATTTTCCGACGAAGTCATCATTATGACCGACGACGGTTCGTATGGACAAAGGGGGCTGGTTACTGCGGGAGTAGAACAAGTAATACAGCGAGAAAAAACGGATTTGTGCGTAACCATCGGTCCAGCGGTCATGATGAAATTTGTTTCTCTCCTGACAAAAAAATACCAGATTCCTACGGTTGCTTCCCTCAATACCATTATGGTCGACGGAACGGGAATGTGCGGAGCTTGCCGAGTGACAGTAGGAGGAAAAACTCGTTTTGTATGCATAGATGGACCGGAATTCGACGCTCACCAAGTCGATTTCGACGAAATGATCTTGCGCCTGAAAGCCTATGAATAATTGAATAAAAAAGAAAAAATAGAATATGATTGATAAAGAGTATATTAAAGTTCAACGAAATGAACCTTGGCGAGAGGAATTGCGCAAACAACTGAAAAACAAGGAACGTATGGCGATTCCGCGCGTAAAAATGCCGGAATTGGAAGCCGGATACCGTAGCCACAGTTACGAGGAAGTGAATTTGGGTTTGTCGCTGGAACAAGCGGTACAAGAAGCCAAACGGTGCTTAGATTGTCCCGATCCAACTTGCATGACGGGTTGTCCGGTAGAAATCAATATTCCTACCTTTATTAAAAACATCGAAAGAAACGAAATATTGGAAGCCGCCAAAACATTGAAAGAGACTTCAGCATTACCGGCTGTGTGCGGACGAGTTTGCCCGCAGGAAAAACAATGTGAAAGTCAATGCCTCCATTTAAAGATGAAGAGCGAATCGGTAGCCATTGGATACTTGGAGCGGTTTGCCGCTGATTACGAACGGGAAAGCGGGTCTATTTCGGTTCCGAAACAAGCGGTTAGCAACGGTATTAAGATTGCGGTGGCGGGGTCAGGTCCGGCAGGACTGTCTTTTGCCGGCGATATGGCCAAGTATGGATACGATGTCACTGTTTTTGAAGCTTTGCACGAAATCGGCGGCGTATTGAAATACGGTATTCCTGAATTCCGTCTGCCTAACGATATTGTGGATGTAGAAATCGACCTTCTCCGGCAAATGGGCGTGCAATTCGTTGTCAATTGCATTGTGGGCAAAACCCTTTCGTACGAAGATTTGCATACCGAAGGATTTCGAGGCATTTTTGTTGCGAGTGGAGCAGGGTTACCCAATTTCATGAACATTCCGGGAGAAAACCTGTCGGGGGTTTTATCTTCCAACGAATACCTGACGCGCGTCAATCTAATGGGCGCTAACCGGAAAGATGCCTATACGCCGGTTATTACCGGCAAAAAAGTTGCCATCATCGGAGGCGGCAATACGGCTATAGATTCGGTTCGTACCGCCTTGCGTTTGGGAGCGGAAAAAGCCATGATCGTTTATCGCCGCTCGGAAGAAGAAATGCCTGCCCGTATAGAAGAAATACAACACGCCAAAGAAGAAGGCGTCATTTTTATGAACCTTTACAATCCCATCCGATACATTGGCGACGAACGAGGCCGGGTCAAACAGATGGTTCTCCAGAAAATGGAATTGGGCGAGCCGGACGCTTCCGGACGAAAAAGACCCGTCGAAATACCCGGAGCAACCGAAACGATCGACGTCGACGAGGTGATCGTAGCCATTGGCGTTTCTCCCAACCCGCTGATACCGCATGAGTTTCAAGGATTGCACATTAGTAAAAAGGGAACCATTGTCGTTCATCCCGACAGTTTGCAAACCGATCTGCCGGATGTATTCGCCGGAGGCGATATTATGCGAGGCGGCGCGACGGTTATTTTGGCCATGGGAGACGGACGAAAAGCGGCCGCGGCGATGCGCGAAATGTTGACGCAAAGCGCAGAAAAGAAAGAATAAATAACGCGGATAGAAATGCGCAGCGGGAGCTATCATGACGAACTTGCATTATCGCCGAGTGAAGCCGTCCGCGTTCCTAAGGTTTGTATTTCGATTGTTTCAACAATTCGCGATAATTGGTCGTTTTCATCAAAGCTTGGAGGGAAACAGATGCATTATTTTTCATATAGGAGTGAATAATCTGGTATCCCAGCCAGATTCCTACTCTCCCAGGAGAATCCGATGGCAAAGAAGGGGTAGAAGGAGCTTCCTTTAAATATTGGGAAGTAATGAAATAATCCGGTTGAAATAAATGCTGATTTTCCAGCGCTAATCGCCAAATTTTCGACTGTCGATCCATGCACCAGCGATATTGTTCGGGAGTATAACCGATATACTCCCATGCTTCTCTGCGGGGAAGTAAGCAGGACAAAATATAGCGCAGTTTTCCTTCATAAAGCATGCGGTCCAGCAGAACATCCTCATTTCCTTTAAATGGAAAATTGGCCATCATGAAACCCAACAAATAATCAGGCACAATCCGGTCGGGCGACATCAATTGCCGTTGGTATTCGTAAAAAAAATCCTGATAAAGCGGATAGTCAGCCCCCAAATATTTGTCGGCTGATAAAGACAAAATGTCGTCGCTAACAATTACGTTTTGATTCAAACCGGAAACATGCATATAGATTTTCGGTTGTTTCAGCGAGGGAAATTCCGCCAGCAGAATTTTCATACCTTCGGCTAATTCTTCGTTGATCGAATGAATATCGGCCATGCGAGTTTGTTCGTCTTGATACAACTTCATTAAAGTAGGTTCGGAAAAAAAAGTTTTTAATCGCAGGTAAAAGTCCGCCGAATCTGTTTTTCCAATATAAATGACTTTTTCCCCATATTCGTCCAAAAACAATTTATAGGCTTCAAGGGCTTCGTCGTTTTCGTTTTGAACCAGATAGCGATACAAATCTTGGTCAAAACGGATGATTGGCGCTTCCGGATGAGATTCGCCATACGCTTTTTTGCCGGAACAGGCAAAAAGAAACATTCCTAAAACAAATAAACTCAGTATTTTCATTCAATGGATCGAAGCGCTTCAAAACCTTCTCTTGAAATAACTGATTTTCTCAAAAAATATTATGTATTTTTGTCCATGCAACAAGAAATTCATCCTTGGAACTGGTATATTCCCGTTGATGCGCAGGCGATTGTCGTCGGAACTTTTCCGCCTACGTTTCGCAATTGGTCATACGATTTCTTTTACCCCAACAAAAACAATTATTTCTGGAAGATAATGGCGGCCATAGCCCAACAGGAATTGCAGTTTTTTTCCGGTGAAGAAGCCGCTGCCGAACGAAAACGGCTTCTCCGTCAACTCCATCTGGGGCTTTCCGATATGGGAAAAATCATCCGGAGATCCAACGGCAATTCCTTAGATGAAAATCTGGAAGTAATTGAATATATGGATATTTTTCAACTTTTGAATGAAAATCCTTCCATTCGGAAAATGATATTTACCAGCAGTTCAGGGAAATCCAGCGCCATCCAGTGGTTCAAAAATTATCTGGCTACGAAAGGCATTCCCTACCAAATTCCGAAAGGACAACGTCCTTTAAAAAACAGAATTGACATAAATGGGCGAATTTTGGAAATCGTTTTGCTCTATTCTACTTCTCCACGGGCGGGAGCCTCTGTTTCCTTTAAAAAATTAGTAGAATTGTTCGGTAGTGAAATAATAACGACTATCCCATAAAAGATGTTTGCATTTTTCTATAATTTGTCCTCCCTCGAGGGCGCCGTTTCTTCAATAACGATCAATTGAATGGACTTTCACACGAGTTGTGAGGAAAATAATTGCAAAAGAAAATGGATAATATTGTCAATAAAAATTGTCCGATTTGTTAAAAGTGTACAAAAATAAACGTTTCGTTGCAAATTGGCGTAATCTGACGAAAAAACTTTTGAGACATGAAAAAAACTGCGTAATAAATACAAACAATTCTACTTTATGCAGGAAATTATCCATTATCTTTGCAATATGAACATCAAAAACAACTAATACACACAAAAAATCATGCACAATTTATTGATTAGAATTGAAAATTGATTGAAAGAATAAGCCATATAGACTTAATCAAACCTATTCGTAAAATAAATTTTCATTCGCTAATAAACTTTTTTTTCATTACAGGAGAATCGCCCAGTCTGAGAAGATAGGGCGTTTTCTATTTTTTATCCAATCAACAAGGTTTATTTAGATGGGAAGTATGTATATTTGCATACGAATAATAATATACGACACGCAAACAAATTTTTATTTAGAATAAATAAAAATAGTGAACATGATATTTATTTTGCAGGCTATTCTGATACTTCTCGTACTTGCGAATCTTTGGTTGACAATTGCAGGGAACACAAACGCTACTTTGGAAGAATTGAAAACCAAATTCATCCGATGGGACGTTGGCCTTTCAAAAATGGATTCTTTGATTCGGGACGAGTTCCGGAGAAACCGCGAAGAAAACCAACGCTCATTCAAACAAAACAGGGAAGAGTTGAATCATTCGTTCAAACTGCTGGGCGACACTTTGACCCAAACGGTGGTCGAACTTTCTAATGCGCAAAAAAGACAGTTTGAATGGTTTTCCAATCGGCAAGAACAAATCCGGAGAGACTCGGAAACAAATCTGAAAGAAATCAGGGAAACGGTCGAAAGGAAACTTTTGACTTTGCAGGAAGATAACAATAAAAAACTGGAAGAAATACGTAAAGTGGTAGACGAAAAGCTGCAGGAAACGGTCGAAAAACGTTTCAACGAATCGTTTAAACTGATCAACGATCGCTTGGAACAAGTTCACAAAGGATTGGGTGAAATGCAGTCGCTGGCTTCCGGCGTCGGCGATTTGAAAAAAGTACTCACCAATGTCAAAACGCGCGGAAATCTCGGCGAAATTCAATTGGGAGCTATCTTGGAACAAGTTTTATCGCCCGAACAATATGAACAAAACGCAGCCGTCAAAGAGAATAGTCTGGAACGGGTGGAATATGTGGTTAAATTACCCGGAAGGACCAACGATGAAAAATCGTTGCTGTTGCCCATCGACTCAAAGTTTCCCAACGAAGACTACCAGCGTCTGTTGGATGCTTACGAAAATATGGCTAACTTGAGCGCACGCGACAGGGAAATGATTGCCAAACAGTTTGAAAGTTCGGTGAAAAAGAGTGCGAAAGACATCCGGGACAAATACATCAATCCGCCCGTTACGACCGATTTCGCCATTCTGTTCGTACCCACCGAAGGTTTGTATGCGGAAATTCTGCGTCGAATAGGACTTTTTGAAATCTTGCAGCGGGAGTATAAAATTACGGTTGTTGGACCTACCAATCTGGTCGCTTTTTTGAGCAGTCTGCAAATGGGATTCAAAACGTTGACCATTGAGAAACGTTCCAGCGAAGTTTGGGAACTTTTGGGCGCGGTTAAAACGCAATTCAGTACATTCGGCGATATGCTGGAAAAAACGAAAAAGAAATTGCAGCAAGCCGCCAGTGTGATCGACCAGGCCGGCGTGCGGTCGAGAGTCATTGAACGAAAATTGCAAACAGTTCAGGAATTACCTCAGAAACAAACCATTGAATTGCTTGGCGATGCGATGGAGATAGAAGAAGACCTGTTAAATAAAAATACATAAATAGATATGTCAAAAATAGGAGTATTTGTTTGCCATTGCGGCGAAAACATTAGTGCAACAGTCGATTGTGAAAAGGTAGCCCAAGCGGCTGCGCAAATAGAAGGCGTTGCATTTGCTACCGATTATAAATACATGTGTTCCGAACCGGGACAAATGAAGATAAAAGACGCCATTCGGGAAAAAGGATTGGAGGGAGTGGTCGTAGCGGCCTGTTCTCCGCACATGCACGAACCGACTTTTCGCAAAGCATGCGCCGAAGCGGGATTGAATCCGTATTTGTGCGAAATATCCAATATCCGCGAACAATGTTCGTGGGTACACGAAAAAAGCGACCAAACAACGGAAAAAGCCATCGATCTGGTGCGGATGTCAGTCGAAAAAGTAAAACGCGATAAACCTTTGCAGTCCATCAAAGTGCCGATTACCAAAAAAGCGCTGGTGATTGGCGGGGGAATTGCCGGAATACAGGCCAGTCTGGATATTGCCGACGCGGGACAACCAGTGATTTTGGTTGAACGGGAGCCTTCGATTGGCGGACACATGGCGCAGTTGTCGGAAACGTTTCCTACGCTCGACTGTTCGCAATGCATCCTGACGCCGCGCATGGTAGATGTGGCGCAACACCCGAACATCACATTGTATACTTATGCCGAAGTCGAAAAGATGGAAGGTTTCATTGGTAATTTCAAAGCGACGATCCGACTGAAATCCAAGAGCGTAAACTACAAAGACTGTACGGGTTGCGGCGCTTGTATGACCAAATGTCCCAGTAAGAAAATATCCAGCGAATTTAACGAAGGTCTGGGACTTCGTACGGCTATTTATACGCCTTTTCCACAGGCGGTTCCCAATAAACCGGTGATCGATAGAGCGAATTGCCGCTATTATTTGACCGGAAAATGCAAAATATGCGAAAAAATATGTCCGACAGGAGCCATTCAGTTTGATCGAGAAGATGAATTTGTAACGGAAGATATTGGCGCTATTGTACTGGCCACCGGTTTCAATGTATTGAAATCCGATTTTTTCCCCGAATATGGCTACGGAAAATATACCGATGTCATTACCGGTTTGCAGTTCGAGCGCTTAGCTTCGGCTTCCGGTCCAACCATGGGCGAAATACGTCGGCCATCGGACGGAGCGGTTCCTAAAAAAATTGTCTTCATTGCTTGCGCCGGTTCGCGCGATTCAGCCAAAGGGATTCCCTATTGCTCGAAAATCTGCTGCATGTACACCGCTAAACATGCGATGCTGTATCAACACAAAGTGCATGACGGCGAATCGTACGTTTTTTATATGGACATACGTGCCGGAGGCAAAAATTATGAAGAATTTGTTCGGCGCGCCATTGAGGAAGACGGGGTCAATTATATACGCGGACGGGTAGCGCGTATTTACGAAAAAGACGGTCGTTTGATGGTCAAGGGAGTTGACACTTTGCTGGGAGCCAAGCCTGTTGAGATTGAGGCAGATATGGTCGTTTTGGCTACGGCGGGCGTTTCGAATTGCGGAGCGGAAGATTTGGCGCAGAAAATGCACGTTTCCTACGATCCCTATTACTTTTTTGCGGAAGCACATCCCAAACTGAAGCCGGTAGAAACCAACACGGCCGGAATCTATCTTTGCGGGGCTTGCCAAGCGCCCAAAGATATTCCCGATACGGTAAGCGCTGCATCGGGAGCGGCGGCCAAAATCATCGGACTGTTTTCGAATAGCGAACTGACGCGCGAACCGACCATTGCCGTAGTCAACCGCATTCCAACTCATGATATATCGACATGCGTCGGCTGTTTCCTTTGCGAAACGGCTTGTCCTTATCAAGCCATTGAACGGGAAGAGATCAAAAACCGTCAGGGAGAAGTGATTAAATTGGTTGCCCGCGTCAATCCCGGTTTGTGTCAGGGATGCGGTACTTGCGTATCGTTCTGTCGTTCGAAATCAATTGATATGCAGGGATTTTCGAATGAACAGATGTTTGCGGAAGTAATGTCTGTCGTAACTTCTTAAAATCATTGACAATAACGTTTTATGGTCATTCCATTAACCATCTTAGCGCTATCCGTTGGCTTTTTCGTAAATGGAAAAATTCGTTCCGACTTGATCGCTTTGTGCGCGCTCATTCTGTTGATGTTATTCAAAACATTGACGCCGGCAGAAGCTCTTTCGGGCTTTTCAAGCTCCATTATCATCATGATGGTGGGATTGTTTGTGGTGGGAGGCGGCATTTTGCGTACCGGATTAGCCAACGTCATCAGCAGAAAAATATTGAATTTGGCGGGCAACAGTCAAATAAAACTGTTTGTGTTGATCATGCTGGTTACCGCGGCGATTGGAGGTTTTGTGAGCAACACCGGCACGGTGGCGCTGATGCTCCCCATTGTGGTGAGCTTGGCCACGGCCGCCCATACCAGTCCAAGCCGTTTTCTGATGCCTCTGGCATTTGCCAGCAGCATGGGCGGGATGATGACTTTGATTGGAACGCCGCCAAACCTGGTGATCGACAGTACGCTCCAAAAAGCGGGTTTTGATGGCCTTTCGTTTTTTTCGTTTCTGCCTATCGGCCTGATTTGCGTTCTGTTGGGGATTATCATGCTGGAGCCTCTCAGCAAAATTTTTCTCGCGAAAAACAAGGATGCCGACAAAGGCCAAAAATCAAAATCGCTCAAAGACTTGGCCAACGAATACCAACTTTCGCAAAATCTGTTCCGCGTGCGGGCTATTCATGGTTCAACGTTGACAGGCAAGAAACTGCAAGAATTGGAAATATCCAAACGATACCATATCAATGTATTGGAAATAAGACGCCGTTCCAATAGCCAGAATCCATTTCTCAAAGCCGTCAATCAGAAGCTGGCGGGTCCCGAAACGGTTATCAGAGAAAATGACGTGCTGTATCTTTCCGGTTCGTTTGAACAGGTGCGCTTGTTTGCATCCGAAAGCAGAGCCGACATGATCGACCTGCATGAATCGGAAGAAGCGCCCATTTTTGGAGGTAAAATCCGGTTCGACGAGATTGGAATTGCTGAAATTGTGGCGCTTTCCAATTCGAGTTTAGTGAATCAACCGGTGAAAAATTCTGGTTTTCGCGAAAAGTACAAGATCAACATTCTGGGCATCCAGCGCCAAAACCGCTACATCCTGCAAGACCTGAAAGATGAAAAAATACAGTCGGGCGACGTATTGCTGGCGCAGGGCGAATGGAGCAACATCGCGCGGCTAAGCGAAGAATCGAGCGAATGGGTAGTCATTGGACAACCCATGGCGGAAGCGTCGAAAATAACGCTCGATCATAAAGCTCCCTTAGCGGCCGCTATTATGATTGGCATGGTGTTGTTGATGGTTTTTGATGTGGTTCCGGCTGTGGCCGCCGTATTGATGGCCGCCGTAGCGATGGTATTCACTGGCTGCTTCCGCAATGCCGAAGAAGCCTATAAAACCATTAATTGGGAAAGTATTGTATTGATCGGCGCCATGTTGCCCATGTCGTTGGCTCTCGAAAAAACCGGCGCTGCCGCATCCATAGCCAAAGGGTTAGAGGAAGGACTGGGAGGTTTTGGGCCCCTGGTTTTGATGGCAGGAATCTATTTTGCCACTTCTCTCCTCACGCTTTTCATTAGCAATACCGCTACGGCCGTGCTTTTTGCCCCTATTGCATTGCAATCGGCAACCGGCATCGGCGTAAGTCCTTATCCCTTCCTTTTTGCCGTAACGGTAGCGGCCAGCATGTGTTTTGCCAGTCCATTTTCGACTCCGCCCAATGCTTTGGTAATGTCAGCCGGACGATACACATTCATGGATTATGTGAAAGTAGGTTTGCCTCTCCAAATACTGTTCGGCATTGTGATGGTACTGATTCTGCCCTTGTTGTGGCCGTTTTAAGGAATTCTGAATTCATATTGACTGTATAATCCGGTAAATAAAAATAGTGCGGTTATTATTGCAATTCGTTCTGCGGTATTTGCGTTCCAAAAAAAAATAATCTGAAAATATTTGTTTTTACAAAAAACATTTTTTAATTTTGCCCCGAATTTAATAAACAAAAAGTCCAAAATAATATAAATAAAAAGTCCAAAATAATCTGTATGCAATTGTAAATTTTCTTATTAGGAAAATATATTATTACATCTGTAAGAAAAACAACATGTCTCAATTTCAAAAACATAGTGCATCTCAAGAAATTTTTAACATTCAAAATTTGGATGCTAAAAGATATTTGTTAGAGAGAGAGAGAGAGAGAGAGAGAGAGAGAGAGAGAGAGAGAGAGAGAGAGAGAGAGAG
>JGI24699J35502_11133563_pt1 | contig 11992 bp, 11 predicted proteins | sample TergutMp193P4_FD_35502 | JGI IMG/M metagenome (IMG submission 35502) | reverse complement strand
ACACCGCCTCTGCCACCTGCCCCACATGAGACGACACCTCATCCACCGCCGGACCCACCGGCACCATCGCCTCCCACACCGTCTCCTGGCCCGGACCCCGGTAACACGCCGTGATCCCCGACCACGCCTGCACCGTATCCTCACCCGCCGACCCCAAACTCACCGCCAGTCTCGTCAACGCCGACGCCGAGCCCCGAATCGCCCCCACATCCACCACCGGAGACCCACCCACAGGATTCACATACGGAATCTCATACGGATCAACACAACCCGACACGGCTCACCCCTCCAAAAACTGGGAAAAATCACCCGACCCACACGCCGTGGCCATCGACACCTGCACCGACGCGGCAATATCCTCATCACCTGCCACCACATCATTGACCACCTGGACAGTCGCATTCATCACACCTTGAATCCGTGACACGACCGACGTCATCGTCCCATTCTCAGAGTCGAAAAACCCCGACAAAGCTGACTGGATCAACTGAGACTGGGCCTGAGCCGGGATCTCATCAGCGATCCCCACGATCCCCAGCACTATGCCGGAACCATTCCACGCGCTCAGAATCTTGTCACCATTCGTCTGCGTGGACGCCAACACCGCCGAGACACTGCTCGGCTCCACATCCCAACCAGACATCGCCGTCCCCGTCAGCCAATATCAGCCACAGCCCGTGAAGCATTCGCCTGAGTCGAAGACGCAATGTCCCGGCTGTCCTCCAGCGACGACCTCAACGTCTGCACAATCGACCGTACCTCGTCAGCGACATTGTGCCACCGAGTTTCCTTGTCCTGATACTCCGCCGACACACCGTCAGCCTGATAATCGGACATCGCCTGGCGTACATCTGAATCGCGCTGCGAAATCAAACCCTCCAGTTGAGCCGCTGCACGGTTGAAATTCTCAATCGCCGACTCCGCCGACCCGTCGTCCCACGAACGCCGATCCAACACTCCAGCCATCACAGACCACCTTCCTACCGTGCGCCGAACTTCGCCGCATCGAAATCAATCGACGACTGCACAGAACTGGATGAATCCGCCATCTGCGCATCGCCTTGGACAAACGCCCGATCCTGACCCTGGATCCCGCCCAACACGGCGGCAAGAGCCTGATCCAAGCTCGTGGCGATCTCATCAGTACGAGCCTTGAACTGGTCAAACGCCGCCCGGCCCTGTCCATTGAACTTCCCCTCCAACGGTTCCGCCGCCTGGGCCAACTGCCGTACCAACGTTCCCAAATCCTGAGACGCGCTCCCGGTTTGCTTTGTCAACTGTGCCAACGTCTGGGCACCCATATCAAACTTCATTAGTATCCTCCAAACACTTGGCGATATCTCCACGATAGACCTATCTCAGGTTTTGGATGCACTTTTTCTCTATATGGACACATGTCTACATAAGAATTCACAATTTCCCAGTATCACCTTGTCATTATGATCTCCTCGGGCAATCTAGAATAGACACTGTGATGCAGTCCTTGACACGGTTGATCGGCCTAAGCCGTGATCTGGTGTGTCTCGGCTCGTCCCGCCAAGAAGAGATATCGCAGGCAGATTCGATCGTACGCACGACAGTGTCCTCAGCCCAACGATTGGATCTGATCAGTGTTGCGGGCGGAGTGGGATGCTCCCATGTCGCGGCTCGCCTGGCCGTTTTGCTGGCACACCGGCGAGGCGCCCGGGTCCTGGGCATCGATGCTGGCAATGGTGGTGTCTTTTCGACGTTGACTCACGCCGCCCGATCCGCTTCCACCGCAAGTCAGCCCACACATTCCCAGCACAGTCTTCACGCTCCGGTTGCAGCGAACACCTTCGACGAGACATCCGTGCTTGTTGGTGCGGACGAGTTGCGTGTGCTGCGCCCGAGCAGTGACGCGGGCCCGATCGTACGCCCTCAGGATTGGCGCCGGGAAACCGAACCAGTGGTCAGATATTTCGACATCGTCGTCACCGACTGGGGGCACCGATATCCAGGCATTGATTTTGAGGAGGCGATCGATGGGGCTCGAGTTGTGGCTCTCGTCTGCAGAGCCGACAGGGCTTCTGTGGAGGTAGCCGTCAGTGTGGCCGACGCTGTCGCAGCCCATGTGCGCTGCGATGTATGCGTTGTCGATGTCGCCGACACGGGTCGCCGGGCTGCGCTGGCTGCGATGTCATGGACAACCGTGCCCGTGTGGTACGTCCCCTTCATGCGGACCCCCGCAGAACCCGTCGCCTCACCGCAAGTCCGCAGCACCATTTTGTCGTTGACCTCATCTTTGATGGCTTCCGCCACGGGAGTACGGGGAGGCGAATCATGAAGATCATCGTCCATCGCCCTGTTCGTACTGTTGAACCGGTCGTACGGACCCAGCCCCAACCCATGGCTCCCCCACCGCAGCTTCCCCAAGCTCAAACCGGCGGACTTCCCATCCAAACCCTCCTGCCGGTGCTGGGCGCAGTCTCCTCCATGGTGATGATGACACTGTCACGAGGATCCAATCCGGTGTATCTGATCGTGGGGTCATTGGTGTTCGTGGTGGCCCTGGTCTCGGGGCTGGCGATGGCGTTCACAACAAGGGCCCGAGCGACTCGTGCCCGCAAACTTGGTCGGGAACGCTACCTCGACTATCTTGAAGACCTGCGTTCCTCCATGCGGGCCATGGCCGATGAAACACGCTTGGCGGCTACTCGTACCCACCCGGACCCAAGCACATTGGGACAGGTGAGCTCCAATCCGGCCAGAGTGTGGGAACGGCGCCCGACCGACGAAGATTTCCTTCGCGTACGAATCGGTGTCGGAGCGGTTCCATGGTTCGGTTTCACGCCGCCGGTCGACAAGGATCCCATCCAGCCGCTGGATCCCTTGTTGCTGGAGGAGGCCGACTACGCCAGCCAGAGATGCGGGGTTGTTGAGGACATGCCGGTGTGGGTGGACGCGAGCAGCGCAGGCGACATTGCTGTGATCGGCGACCCGAATGCGACATCGAACCTTGCCCGGGCGATGATTTCGCAGATCAGTGTCTTCCACAGTCCAGACGATGTCAGGATCGCGGCGTGTTTCGATCCCTCACACTCCGCCTGCTGGTCGGGGATCGACGCGCTGCCGCATTCGTACGCCTCCACCACGGGCACCGGTATCCCCCGGGCATTGGTTGCGACAGGCGTCGACACCCTTGTCCAAATGCTTTCCGACGATCTGACCGCACGGATCAGACAGGTGGCCTCGCGGCGCCACTCAGGTTCTGCCGACGCCCAGATCCAGTTTTCCAGGCTCATTGTTTTCCTGGACGAGCACGGGACTCCCGCCCGCGAGTTCCCCATCCCAGAAGAGGGCTATTCTTGCCGCGACCTGGGCATCACGGTGGTCCATCTGCTCGACGAGCGTCTGGACGAGCCTTCCGAGGTGGATGTACGGATCACACTCGACGCTGACGGTGGGATGCTGGTTGAGGATCTGCGCGAAAACCGCCAGCAGAACGGACGCCCCGACCTGATCGACCCTGAGTTGTTCGAGACGATCGCCCGTGATCTGGCACCCCTGGCCCTGACAACCGAAAACGTCGCTCAGGTGCAAACTCACGCTGACACCATCTCGGCGATGACACTGCTCGGCCTTTCCAGTGTCGACGAGATCGACCCCCATCACCTGTGGAGGCCGCGGTCTGGACGAGATTTCCTGCGGGTGCCCATCGGTGTGGACGACTATGGCGCTCCCCTGTTGCTCGACCTGAAAGAGTCCGCACAACTGGGAATGGGTCCTCATGGCATTTGTGTGGGAGCGACGGGCTCAGGGAAATCGGAGTTGTTACGTACTCTCGTGTTGTCGCTGGCTTTGACCCATTCCCCGGAAGATCTGTCCATGATCCTGGTGGATTACAAGGGAGGCGCCGCATTCGCACCTTTCGCCAACCTGGCGCATGTGGCGGGGCTGATCGACAACCTGGCGGACGACCCCCAACTGACCAGGCGGGCGCGAGAATCGATCGCGGGAGAGGTGCTCCGCAGGCAAGAGATGCTCAAACAGGCCAATTCAGCCGCGTCGATCAGCCACTACCGGCAGATGAGGGAAAACGATCCCACCATGGCTCCGATGCCGCACCTGTTCGTTGTCATTGACGAATTCGGCGAATTGCTGACCGCCGAGCCGGAATTCTCAGACTTGTTGATACAGATTGGGAGGATCGGCCGATCGATCGGGGTCCATCTGCTGCTCGCGTCGCAACGGATCGAGACCGGGGTCCTCCGCGGCCTCGACACGTACCTGTCGTACTGGATCGGGATGCGTACCTTCTCCGAGGCTGAATCCCGGACGATCCTCGACACCCCGGATGCGTTCACCCTTCCCGACGTTCCCGGGTATGGGTATCTCAAAGTCAGCACCAGTGTGTACACACGTTTCAGGGCTGGCTATGTCTCCGCCCCCGTCGTGGTGGAGGAGGAGAACGACGCAGCCGGGCCCGAACCCGTTCAGTCGGTGAATCTGTTCGACGCCACGGTGATGGCCGATCCCGGCGTGGACGAAGAAGAAATCGCCCCGCCCGATGTGGGCCGGCTCCTCGTCGACGAGGTGGTTGCCCGTCTCGACACGCCGATGTCAACCACCCCAGTGTGGCTTCCCCCTCTTCCAGCCCGGATCACATTGGGGTCTGTCCTCACCTCCGACACCTTGTCCGAGGCAGAACAGACCATGGAGACTCCGATCGGACTGCTCGATGACCCCGCAAAACAACGACAAACACCATGGATGCTCGACCTTGCTGCCTATGGCGGACATGTGGCGATTGTGGGTGCGCCCGGGACTGGCCGCTCAACCTTCCTGCGTACGGTGGCTGCTTCGCTCGCCCTGACCCACACCCCCAAGCAGGTGTCCATCTACGGAATCGATCTGAGCGGCGGGGGTTTGGACAGGATCGAGGGATTCCCCCATGTCGGGGGCGTGGCCACACGTATGGACAGGACTCGTTTGTCCCGGATGTTCGAAGAACTCCACACCATGATCAGCCAGCGCGAGAACATCTTTCGTGACGAACACATCGACTCGGTGGCGGCTTTGCGCCAGGCGCATGCCCAGGGCCTCGTGCCAGAGCTGGTCGCACCCGACGTCGTCATCCTCATCGACGGACTCGAGCCGATCAGGAACGAGTTTGAGGAACTCGATCAGCCCTTCACCGGACTCCTGCAACGCGGAGGTACTTTCGGGATCCATGTCGTCGTGGCTTTGACAAGGTGGAATGAGCTGCGCAGCAGCGTACAACCACTCATCGGGCAGCATTTCGAACTGAGACTGAACGATCCTGTCGAATCGTCCATCCAGCGCGCGGCCGCTCAGGCATTGAAGAATTCCAGCCCCGGCAGGGCACTGACCCAGGAAGTGAAGTACGGGCAAATCGCCCTTCCCATCCTGGATGAGGTCGATGATGACGCGCGCATCGGTGAAGAGTTGGCGGCGCTGGCCAGGCGATCCTCCCAGGCATGGTCCGGACCGGCCGCGGCACCGATACGTCTGCTTCCCGACCATCTTGACCCGCGTGAACTTCCCGACGAATTCGACCAGCCTGACGAGATCCCCTTTGGCCTGCGCCAGGACAATTTCGAACCCATCTGTTTCATACCGGGCGTCGACCAGCACCTGCTGGTGATCGGGGACACCCCGTGCGGCAAGACCACATTGCTCGTGGGACTCGCCCAACAATTCATCAAACGCCTCAGCCCTGATGAACTCGTCATCGCCGTCATCGATCCCCACAATGCTGTGACGGCAACCATTCCAGATGCGTACCTCGGGGGGCAGGCCACCAACCCGAGCCAGGCCCTGGCGCTCAGCGGCGCCATCGCATCCGAATTGGACAAACGTCTCACGGACACGGACGAGAGTTCACGCTACGCCCGGGTGGTCGTCCTCATCGACGACTATGACATCATCGCAGCCGGTGGGAACCGCCCCCTCGCGCCCCTGTTGACCCACCTGCCCTCCGCCAGGGACCTCAAGTTGTCTGTCATCTTGACCCGGCCCGTCGCCGGTGCGGCACGCGGGATGCTCGATCCTGCCATCCAGGCCATTCGCGACACGGGTGGAAGTGGTCTTGTCATGAACGGTGAGCGTTCAGAAGGTCCGATCTTCCCGAAAGTGTACGCGGAACAGTTCCCGCCAGGGCGAGGAAAGTTCATCCGACGGGGGACGATGCCCCGAATCGTCCAGGTGGCTGATTTCTCATTGGAGCCGTCGCATGTCTGATGTGTCCGAGGTGCCCACCGTCTTCCTGTCGCATGCGTACACCTCGTCGCAGGGCCTGCAGTTCATTGTGGCGGGAACCGGAGGCGGGGTGGGGACCACTACTGTTGCGGCCTTGCTGGCCACGGTCATGACCCAGAGAACGGGGTACGCGCCGAGGCTCGGAGACCACCCTGGCGGCACGCTTGTCTCTCGCGTGTGCCTGGCAGCCGAGACCGGCCCTCATATCATCCATGATTTAGGCCCCCATGTGGCAGGGATCGAGGCACTGACCGAGCCCAGTATTTGTCCTGTCATCATTGCCTCCTGTGATCCGTGGGGCATCGAGGCTGCGGAATCAGCGGCCCCTACCCGCCACAGTCTCATCGTCCTCAATCACCTCCATCCCGGCAAAGACAAAGTCGGCACAAAGCATGGTCAGACACCCACAACAACCGCCGTACCTCTCTTCTGGGATCCCGCCCTGGCGCAACCAGGTCTGATCGATCCGGGCAGTGTGTCCCCCACCACCATCCACTGTGTCGAGACCGTCCTTCGTTTCTTCGGCATATAGCGAGACCATGCGAATCACTGATCGGGGAAGACCCGGAGGAACGGGATAGAATAATCGTGTGGTTATCGGTGTTGAGGAGCGGTGATGGACGGCAAGACCCTCGCTGTGCTGGCTGAGACGACGACAGATCTGGTGCTCGTCGTGAGGCCTCACGACGACCGTGCCCCAGAACCCGAGCAAACTCCGATTGTGCCGACGGACAAGGTTGGGGCCGCCCAGAGCGAACCCAGCGAACTCGCCGAACCTGTCGAACCGGCCGAACATACCGAACCCAGCGAACACAACGAACTTTCACCGCGCCAGGCCCAACGCGCCGCGACGAGGGCGACCAAGGAGGCCCTCATCTCACAGGCTGAGTTGGTGGCCATGGTTTCGCCTCCCGCCACGGCGGCCGGTGAGATGAAAGCCCTGCTCGAACGCTGGAAAAAAGCCGGACGCATCACCAAGTCGGAAGACGACGCTCTCTGGGCCCGTTTCAACCAAGCTCAAGACAAGTTGTTCACCCGGTTGGACCTTCTGCGCGAACAACGTCAACGCCAGGCCGGTGAGGCCAAACGTGAAAAAGAGTCCCTGATCGCAACCGCGGAAGACCTGGCCCAAAGATCGGATCTGCGTCAGGCCAGCGAGACCATGGCACAGTTGATGGCGCAATGGAAAACGATCGGCACCGCCCCGGACGACAAGGGACTATGGCTGCGTTTCAAGGCTGCCCAAGACCGTTTGTACTCCCGCCGGGACGAGGAACGGGGCAAGGCGCGTACCGACCAGGCCAGAGCAGCCGAAACCAAGCGATCCTTGATCTCACAGGCGCAAGCCCTCGTGGGCGCGCCTGATCTGCGGGCGGCGAACGCCGATCTGCGGGCGTTCCAGATCGCATTCAGTGAGGCGGGGTACGCCGGACGCGACAACAAGAAATTATCTGACCAGTTCCGCAAGGCACAACAAGGGTTCTACGCCTGGGTACGCAAAGAGCCCGCACGACGCCGTGACACGGGAACCCAGCCGGTTTATGGGAAGAGAGCCAGACTCACCCAGCAGATCGACCAGGTCACGACCCAGATCGCCCAGGCGGAGGAGGCGATGAAGTCCGCCGACCCGTCGGGGGCGAAGAAATCCCATGGGAAATCCATCACCGTCACCCTCGGTGACAAGGGTGCTTACACCAATGCGGCTGCTGAGACGCTGCGGCTGAAAATCCTCCTCGCCGACCTGGAGAACCAGGTACGGTCCCTGGACGCCAAACTGGGTCGGGACACCGAATCGGACTGATCGCCCCGACATCACGCTCCGACTCACTCCAGTCTAGAATTCATCTGTGCGACTCGACTGCGATTTCTATACCCGTGATGTGCTGGACGTCGCCCCCCACCTGGTGGGGAAACTGCTCTGCCACCGGGTCGGTCCCACGGTGATACGGGGACGGATCACCGAAGTGGAGGCGTACCGCGGTGAGGACGACACGGCTTGTCATGCACGGGTCGGGCGTACCAAACGTACCGAGGTCCTCTATATGGCCGGAGGCCATGCGTACGTCTATTTGTGTTACGGGATCCACAATCTGTTCAACGTGGTCACCGGATCTGAAGGGAATCCCCAGGCGGTCCTCATCCGCGGACTCGCCCACATCCCGGGTCCTGGCCGGCTGACGAAAGCGTTGGGGATCACACTGGCGGACAACCGTGCCGATCTGACGACCTCGCCCACATTATGGCTTGAGGACGACCAGTACCATCCTGTCGTCGACGCCTCGACGAGGATCGGCATCGGGTACGCGACTCCGCAGGACCAGGCTCGGTTGTGGAGGTTCACCGAAGAGGAATCCCCACTTCGCTCAGATCAGCCATGACATGGGTGGCGGGGAAGATCTCGCGCGCCTGGGCCTCGATTCCAGCCATGTCCTCCGGGGAATAACGGGCGGAAAAATGAGTGAGGAGCAGGGTGCGGCACCCGGCTTGGACCGCTAGCTCCGCAGCCTGCACACAGGTGGAATGCCCGTACGCAGCCGCCTTGTCGATCTCGGCGGAGTCATAGGTGGACTCATGGACGAAAACATCGGCGTCCCGGGCCACCTCGACCGAGTTTCGCGTCGGGCGGGTGTCGGAACAGATCGCCACAATCCGCCCCGGACGGGCGGGCCCCAGGTAATCTTTACCATTGAGGATGCGCCCGTCGGGCAGGGCGACCTCCTCCCCCGCTTTCAGCATCCCATAGTACGGCCCCGGCCCGAGCCCGGATTCCCGCAGCTTGTCGACAAGGAGTTCCCCGGGGCGGGGATCCTCCTCGACTCGGTACCCGAAACTTGCCACGACATGGTCCAAACGGCGTGTTGTGACCCGGTACCCGTGGTCATGGAAGAGTTCTTGCCCGTCTTCGATCTCATGGATGGCCACGTCGTACGTCAGATGGCTGCATGACAGCCTCATCGTGGTTTCCACAAACTCCTCGATACCCCTCGGCCCATAGATGTCGAGCGGGCTGGCGTTCTCCTGGAAAGATCGGCTGCCCAGCAGTCCGGGCAGCCCGAACAGATGATCCCCATGGAGATGGCTCACGAATATCCGCCTGATCTTTCGTGCGCCCACAGAGGTCTTCATCAATTGCAGTTGCGCCCCCTCGCCAGCGTCGAAGAGCCACGCCGCGCCGGTGGTGTCGGCGAGGTCGAGCAGGATCGACGAGACGTTGCGGTACTTCGAGGGCAACCCTGCTCCCGTACCCAGAAAAATCAGTCTCATGACACCTTTCGTGGAACAATCCTTTATGGACCATGGTAGTGGACTAGTATTCAGGAATCGTACACCGGCGAGCGCCGGGAATGTCGATGGAGGTCAACGTGTTCGAGCAGTGGTTGGACAATGCCGTACGCCGGGGGGTGCCCGATGAGGAGATCGACCGGATTCGGCGTGAGCATGGGATCGGTCCCGCCAGTTTCGCTATTTTAGAAACGTTGCCAGTTTTCACTGATCCGGACAAGAAATCTTATTTCCTTCTTCCCCGTGACATCAGCGGTGAGGATGCCGCGTCGGTGGTGCTCATGACGTACATTGTCAACGCGGGCACCGACTATGGCACGGCGGATTCCCCTGCCAACGCCAGCCACGACCGCACCCCCACGCCCAACGATTTCAGTGAAACACCGTATTCGAGCGCGGAAATCTCCCGGATTTCCCGCCGCCAAGCCGCGAACTGGTGGAGTTACGCCCAGGACGTGGGATTCATGATGGCCCGCGGCGCGGGGCTGGTCACGACTCCCAACGGGATCCTCATGGGGCTGGGCGGCGGACGATTGGTGAGCATCTTCGCCGCGAAGGGAGGTACCACCTGGGGTGATATCTTCCGTCTCAACATCGATCGGCCCATGGATCCGGCGGTCACGCTGGAGAACATCGTGACATCGGGATCCATGCCGATCTCCCAGGATCCGAGCGGCACAACCAATCATTGGCTGGACCTGGACCGCCTCCTCCACCATGAGGAGATTCACGCTGAGCAGTGGGCCCACAAGGGATATTATGGCTTCCTTTTGTCGTACGCCTGGCAGGGGATCAAAGCCCGGGGCGACGGGAGGAAGATCCCACTCGAACAACAGGCTGGTCTGGCTGACGGGGGGTACGTGTCTTCTGTGATGCCCGTCTAGGACAAGGGTTGTTCCCCGCGGTCAGCCCTGCACGGGGGTTTGGCGCAGATACGCGGCAAGTTCCTCACGAGTGTCGGGCAAACCAACCTGTTTCCTTGCCAAACTGGCATTGCCGTCAGTCGGATCCCAGAGAGTCTTGTTGGCGACGAGGGCCTCCAGTACGGCGTGCTGGGCCGGGGTCAGGTGTTCAGGCAGCGGTGGGCGAACACCGGAACCAGACACGTACCCGGCGTCGGGGAACCCGAGCTGGAGGATCGGTCCCCATTCGTACTCAGCCAACAACCCACCGGATGTTTGTCGGATGAGTGCCACAGCGGCGGGAAGCAACTCTTCGATGGTCACCCCGCGCTCGATCACCTCGTCGAGCAGACTGAGACGGACGTTCATGGGGAAGTACGCTGGCGTTGCTTTTCGTGGGAACCACGTGTCCACCTGTTCGGGATGGGTCAGCGCCCGGATGAGGACCACATCGGCCCGGGGAGTACGGACGAACAACGCCGCACAAGACCGTACCGCCTCATCCTCGTCCTCCAGCCAAGCCGACACGTCCTGGCCCATCTCGCCCAACGCCAAAATCAGGGACGACTCCTGGATTCTGTCCGTCGCGGTCTCCAGGCGGGCGCGCAACACCTCAGCGGCGGGACCCGCCTGCGGGGCTTCCGACTGGATCGCAGTCCACTTGGATGCTGCGTTCATCGCCTCCCGGGCGATTCGAGGATTCTTATCTTGTACGAAGGGCAAGATCGCTTCAATCACCTCTGGAGCCATAGCCCGAAAATCGACCACCTCGTTCACCCACTCGTGGGACTCGTCGGCCAGACCCTCGTCACCGATCCACTTCAAAGCCTGCTCCAGGGACTCCCCCACAGAGCCGAGGAAAGACAACACCGCATCCAGCCCTGTCGCCCCTTCAATGCCGAACAAAGTGGCGACCTTCGCACGCAGGGTCTTCGCTGGCTCCTTGAGGGGCGCACGCAGGATCGGCTCATTGAGCAACCCTGCCACAAGTCGTGCCACGGGCGGAGTCGCCGAATAGATATTCCCCTGGTGCAACACGGACCAATCGAGATAGTCGATCGCTCCTACTCGTAGCGTTGCGTCGTCGCTGGTCAGACCGCGAAGGATCTCCGGGGTCCCCTCAGCCGTCCCGTACGCATGGTGCAACGATTCCCAGTGCACATCTTTCACCGCATCCCATCCCAGCATGATCTCCCCTTGTCGTTAGTAACATCAGTGTATCCCGAACACACGCAGAATCGACTGAAGACAATGATCGTTCCTCGGATTTCGCCTGAAATGCTGGGTTCTGCACGTTCAGGGGCCGAAAAACGTGCAGAACCCAACATTTTAGCGATTCCGTACGGCTGGATCGTTGTCGAGGACGTCTTCACGTACCGTCGCGGAGACGAAGGCGAGTTCGATCACAGTGTCCTCACCGGAGAACTCGGCGCGGAACACCAATGTGCCTTTCTCGTGGCCCACTTCCCAGGTCAGGAGATCCCGATCCGTGTCGCACAGGTTCTGGCTGATCCTCAACCATGGCACGCCGGAGAACACCCAAGTGAAGGTTCTGTCGAAACACGGCC
>JGI24699J35502_11133564_pt1 | contig 12008 bp, 12 predicted proteins | sample TergutMp193P4_FD_35502 | JGI IMG/M metagenome (IMG submission 35502) | reverse complement strand
GAAAATCGACGGAGTCAAATCTGTGCGAACCTCAATGTGCGAACCTCAATATCGGATTATTCAATTATTTCCGGGACAAGACACCACTCATTTTCCCAATTTTTTAAAATTAACTAAAAATATCTGTATATTTGATAACAAATTGTATAAAAAACGACTACTCAAAATCTTTCTTCCACATATTTTTCTGTTGATTTTATATTCCAAAATATTCCTGTAAACACGACTGCAACGTGTTTTCACAACCTCTCCGAGAGTCATGTAAAACCGTAAAAACATTTTTTTCACACAAATAAGCGGCTCTCAGTATCTTTAACATAAATTGATTTTTTTTTTTTTTTGTTACATTTTATTAACTTAAATTTGTCTCCCGAATATTAATGCTCTGATTTTTAAGAGAAAATGAGTGATAAGTTTATGTTTAATAATAAATCTGTTTTAATTACGGGGGGAACCGGTTCATTGGGCAAAGCTTTGACAAAACATATATTTGAAAACTATCCCGACGTGAAACGCTTGGTAATTTTTTCAAGGGATGAACAGAAACAATTTCAAATGGCTCAATATTATCCCGCATCGGAATATCCTCAAATTCGCTTTTTTATAGGAGATGTACGGGATAAAGAGAGGTTAGTCCGTGCCATGCAGGGAATTGACTACGTAATACATGCAGCGGCAATGAAACATGTTCCCATCGCGGAATATAATCCGGATGAATGTATCAAAACGAATGTAAACGGCGCTAATAATGTTATCGAGGCTTGCTTGGAAACGGACGTCAAAAGAGTTGTGGCTTTATCCACGGATAAGGCTTGCGCTCCCGTTAATTTATACGGCGCAACCAAGCTTACTTCGGATAAACTGTTCATTGCCGCAAATAATATTAAGGGAAACAGAGATATAAGATTTTCCGTAGTCAGATACGGAAATGTAATGGGATCAAACGGTTCGGTTATTCCTTTCTTTATTCAAAAAAGAGAAAACGGAGTCATACCCATTACCGATCCGGATATGACAAGATTTAATATTTCACTCGAAGACGGAGTTGAAATGGTGATGCATGCATTAAACCACGCTTGGGGCGGAGAAATATTTATTCCTAAAATTCCTTCATACAGAATAAGCGATTTAGCGCAAGCCATAGCTCCCCGATGTGTTCAAAAGGTTGTGGGAATCCGCCCCGGAGAAAAAATTCACGAAGAGATGATCACTCCTTCGGATTCTTTCCATACTTATGATTTGGGTAAGTATTATACAATCCTTCCTTCAATATCGAGTTGGAACGTGGATGATTTTGTGAAGACATTCGGTGCTAAACCGGTAACAAAGGGATTTTCTTACAATTCCGGGAATAACACCGAATGGGAAACCGTTGAATCTTTAAGAAAATTAATAAAAGAACATGTTGATCCGAATTTCGAAACAGAATGAACATGAAACCTATTCCGTACGGACGTCAGAGCATAACAGATGAGGATATTAAAACTGTTGTTGAGACATTAAAATCCGATTATTTAACTCAAGGGCCTAAAATTTCCGAATTCGAAAGAAATTTTGCAAAATATATCGGAGCCGAACACGCCGTAGCCGTCTCTAATGCAACAGCAGGCCTTCATCTTGCGGCAACGGCATTGAATGTAAAACCGGGAGATAAAGTATTATCAACTCCGATCACGTTTGTTGCCAGTACAAACAGTATTTTATATTGCGGCGGAGCAGTTGAATTTGTTGATATTAATCCTGAAACTTATTTAATTGATTTAGAAAAATTAGAAGATAAGTTGAAACAGACGCCTGAAGGTACTTATAAAGGGATTATCCCTGTTGATTTTGCGGGTTATCCGTTGGATATGGAACGCCTGCATACAATTGCAAAAAAATATGGGTTATGGATTATTGAAGATGCCTGCCATGCTCCGGGTGCTTATTTTACAGACAGTAGGGGAAATAAACAGTTTTCAGGAAATGCAGCTTTTTCGGAAATAGGTATTTTTTCTTTCCATCCGGTCAAGCATATTGCGTGCGGAGAGGGTGGAATGGTTACTACAAATAATGAAAAATTATATCAAAAATTATGTATGCTGAGAACACATGGTATTACGAAAAACTCTGATTTTTTATTTGAAAATCACGGCGGGTGGTACTACGAAATGCAAATGTTGGGATATAATTACAGAATGACTGATTTTCAGGCGGCTTTGGGAAACAGTCAATTGAAAAGAGCAAATGCCGGATTGGTTCGAAGACATGAAATTGCCGAAAAATACAACCACGCTTTCAGGAATACAAAAATAAAAATTCCAAAATCTCCGAATAATGGAGGTTATCATGCTTATCATCTGTATATCATACAAGTAGAAGATCGTAAAGGGCTTTATGATTATTTGAGGGAAAATAACATATATGCACAAGTCCTTTATATTCCTGTTTATACCATGCCTTATTATAAAAAACTCGGATTTAAAGCAGGCAACTGTCCGGTTGCGGAAGAATACTATAAACATTGTCTGGCATTGCCTATGTACCCAACATTGACAAACGAAGAGCAGGATTGGGTGATTGAAAAAGTTTTGGATTTTATAAAGTGAAAGCCACTGCAATTATTCCGGCAAGGGGTGGAAGTAAACGCATTCCTCGGAAAAATATAAAACTATTTTTAGGTAAACCTATCATTGCTTATTCTATTGAAAGTGCTTTAAAAAGTGGCTTGTTTGCAGAAGTAATGGTTTCTACAGATTCCGAAGAAATTGCTGATATTGCGAAGCAATACGGGGCATCCGTACCTTTTTTTCGTTCACCCCAAACCTCGGACGACTATGCTACGCTCGCCGATGTCATTGAAGAAGTTATTTTGAAATATGAACAGCAAAACCTTCTGTTTGATATAATCTGTTGTGTTTTACCGACAGCGCCGTTACTAACAGTTCAACGACTCATCGAAGGACATGATTTATTAGAAGAGAAAAAATACGATTCGGTAACTCCTGTTATCAAATTTTCGTATCCGATTCAAAGAGCTTTGCAATTGGATGAAAATAATCGTTTGAGTATGATACATCTTGAAAATCTAAATAAACGGTCGCAAGACTTAGTTTCTGCTTATCACGATAGCGGGCAATTTTATTGGGGACGCACAGACGCTTTTATGAAGGAACGGACTTTCTTTATGAAAAACGGAGGAGCAATCGTTATTCCGGAGAATGAGGGACAGGATATTGATACCATGGAAGATTGGCATTTGGCGGAAATGAAATATAAGTTATTGCATGGCTGATAAAAAGAAAATTATCTTTAGGGCAGATGGTAACAGCAATATAGGTTTAGGACATGTTATTCGTTCTTTGGCCTTGGCTGAAATGCTGAAAGACGGCTTTGAGTGCATCTTTGCAACTCGGTTCCTGACAGATTATATTCATACGGAAGCGCGCAAGGTATGTGTCGATGTCATTAAATTACCCGAATCGGACGAGCATTTTGATGCGTTTTTATCCATCCTTTCAGGTGATGAAATAGTTGTATTGGATAATTATTTTTTCGATACAGACTATCAACGTTCTATTAAAAATAAAGAATGTAAGTTGGTTTGTATAGATGATATGCACGACAAACATTTTGTGGCGGATGTAGTTATTAATCATGCCGGAGGAATTAAAAAAGAAGATTATTCCACAGAACCTTATACTCGATTATATTTAGGACCTGAATATGCTTTATTGAGATCTGAATTTTTAAAACGAAAAAACAACACAGAAAGTTTATCTATGCTAATATGTTTTGGTGGAGCAGATATACATAATGCTACGCTTGAGGCATTGAACTTATTAGAAAAAAAACAATTTCCTAATAAATGTCATGTGGTAATCGGCGATGCCTATAAACATCAACAAGTGTTGAATAAATTTATCGAAACATCCAAATTAACAATAAATGTACATAAAAACATTTCAGCGCAAGCAATGGCTAATTTGATGTCGGAATGTAATTTTGCCATTTGTCCGCCAAGTACGGTTTCGTATGAATATTTGTCTGTAAAAGGCGGGGAGCTGTATTTAAAAATGACTGCCGATAATCAGAAAAACAGCTATGCTTTTTATATTAAAAACGGTATTGCTTTCGATATTTCCGAATTATTTGTGCGTGACCTGTTGATAGTACAACAATGTATTGAAACACAAAGAAAATATTTTGATGGACAATCTGATAAGCGGATAATTAATATTTTTAAATTTTTATTATAGTATGAAAATCCAAATTCTGATGGACAACCCTAATTCATGGATGGTTCCTTATGCAAAACAACTTCAAGGGGAACTTTTGAAAAAGGGACATACGGTTCTTTTTCATAGTTCTGCAGAGTCTGTTTCTGCCGGGGACATTTTGTTGTTATTGTCTTGTGAAAAAATTTTTCGTGATTTACATTTGAACACCCATAATTTGGTTGTACATGCAAGCGCTTTACCGCAAGGAAAAGGGATGTCTCCTACTACATGGCAGATTCTTGAGGGAAAAAACATAATTCCTTTGACATTATTTGAAGCTACAGCGAAGGTGGATTCAGGAACAATTTACGCGATATCTTCAATACAATTAAACGGAACTGAGCTTATTGAAGAGATACGAGAAAAAGAAGGATATGCTATAAATGTACTAATACATGATTTTGTCAACTCATATCCCAATTTAAAAGGATATGAACCTGTTGGAGATGAAAGTTTCTATAGACGGCGTACACCCGAAAATAGTGAATTAGACATTAACAAAACCATATCAGAGCAATTTAATCTTTTGCGTGTCGTGGATAATGAACGATATCCTGCCTTTTTTAGATTGAACGAACAAAAATATATACTTAAAATAGAAAAAGCGGACGAATAATTTTATGAAGACGTCTCTTTCTATACCATTCATTATCGCCGAAATGTCCGGCAACCACAACCAAAGTTTGAAAAGAGCTTTGGAAATTATAGATGCAGCAGCGGAATGTGGTGCAGATGCTATAAAATTACAAACTTATACGGCAGATACTCTGACCCTAAAAGGCGCTTACACCATTACCGATAAAAAATCGTTGTGGTATGGACGCGATTTATACGATTTGTATCAGGAGGCTCATACGCCATGGGAATGGCATAAAGCATTATTCGACAGGGCAAAAGAAAGAGGAATTATCTGTTTCTCTACACCTTTTGACGAAACGGCGGTTGATTTTTTGGAACAATTGGAAACTCCCATATATAAAATTGCATCTTTTGAGGTAAACCATATTCCGTTGCTTAAATACATAGCCCAAACGGGTAAGCCTGTAATTATGTCAATTGGAGCATCTACATTGGCCGAAATAGAAGAAGCGGTGAATACCCTTCGGGAAAATGGTTGTACGGATTTGACTTTGTTAAAATGTACCAGTACTTATCCTGCTACGCCCGAAAATACCAATCTGCTTACCATTCCACATCTAAAACAGTTATTTGATTGTAAAGTCGGCCTTTCCGATCATACATTGGGGATTGGCGTTGCCATAGCCTCGGTAGCCTTGGGTGCAACGGTTATTGAGAAACATTTTTGCCTTAGCCGTGCCGACGGTGGTGTCGATAGCGCTTTTTCAATGGAACCTCACGAGATGAAAATGCTTGTAGAGGAAGTTAATCGAGCTTATTTGGCTTTAGGTAGGGTCTCATACGGAATTTTGGAAGCGGAAAAAAACAGTCGGATGTTCAAGCGGTCTATTTATGCTTCCAAGAATATAAAAGCAGGTGAAGCGTTTACTAAGGATAATATAAAAGTGATACGACCGGGAGATGGATTGCATCCACGATATTATGAAGAATTAATTGGTAAGATTTCCATGCAAGATATTCATAAAGGAGCTCCGATAAGATTCGATTCTTATAAATAAATTTTTATTCATTTAATTATTTGATGGCTAAATTAATACGCGCAGTTATACTATTTGTTTTGCCTTCGTTTCTTTCAACTTTTTTTTTACGTTTATTTGGATGTAAAGTAAGAGGGAAGATCGGATTTTCATGGGTTTGGACAAATAAGATTATGTTGGATAAAAATGCGCATATAGGACATTTCAATCTTATTACTATCCCCAAATTGACTATGAAAGAGGGAAGTTTCATTAGAAGATGTAATATAATTAAGGGTGGGATAAGTGTGTTTCTGGATGAAAAAAGTAAAATTAATCAATTTAATAAGCTGACAGCCGGTAAATCTTGTAATTCTCAACTTGTGTTAGGCTTTAATGGTATTATTGGAAGTAATCATTTATTAGAATTAACATCTGATATTATAATAGGTGATCATTCGATACTTGCAGGAGCAGGTAGTCAGGTTTGGACTCATGGATTTTACCATAGCAAATTTCCTCCAAAGCGTTGGCGAGTGGATGGAGATGTTGTCATTGGAAAAAATGTATATATTGGAGCAAGATGTATATTGAATCCGGGAGTTACTATCTGTGATAATGTTACAATTGGAGCGGGGGCTGTGGTGTCTAAAGATATATCGGTTGCCGGTTTATATGTAAATCAACCTTTACGCATGATTGAATTTGATCCTGATATAGAAATTTTAAAGCATTTAAAGATTAGTGAGGATGTTTATAAAAAAGAATGACATCAGTTATATTAGAAATTTTTTTTTATTTTTCATTATAGCAAAGGGGATTACTTTTTTAGCTCCTGTTTTTTTTATAAAATTTATCACCGTAGAGCAATATGGGGTGATTGAATATTCTTTTGCAATAGGAAGCGTTGCTGCTGTTGCTCTTATGCTGGGATTGGGAGGGGCATATCCTTATTTTATTTTAAAAAAGGAAGAAAAAAATAAAGAGGAAGCCTTTTTCCTTTATGGATTGATTATTTTTATCTTATTTGTTATAGCTGTTAGTATCTATTATAGCCATGTTATATCAAAGAGTTTTTATTTAATATTTTTATTTTCTTCTATATTTTCTCTTCAAAGACTCTATAGCAGTATTCTTAAATGTAATGATAAGGGAAATATAGGTTCATTATATGATAGTGGTTATTTTTTTGTTCTTTTATTGGTCATATTGGCATGCATAATTACAAAAGTTTTAGATCCATTGATATTATTGCAGCATTTAATGGAAGTATATTTATTGGGATTGATAGCCATATTTATTTTAGAATATGTGAAAAAGAAGAAGCAGTCTTTGACATATACTTTTAAACACGATTATCCTGAGATATTGCATTATAGTATACATCTGGTTATTTCAGGAATAATTATTTATGGGTTAACTTCCTGTTCACGTATCTTTATAAAAATTTTTATGAATTATGAACAGGTCGGAATATATAGTTTTTATTTTAGGATGGTTGCTATTTCTGTTGCTATATATCAATTCTGTTATATAGCATATTTTAAAAAATTATATCTTTCCAATGCCAATAAACTGGATAAGTATTATGCATTTATAATGTTTGTCATTTTGTGTTGCTGCTTATTATGCTCATTATGCAGACCATTATTGAATAAATATTTATTAAATGGGCACGAGATTGCTTATGTAAGAGCAAAATTATTTTTATTATTATGTGTTCAAATGCCGATATGGGTCGGCATCTCTTTTAACGAAGGGATCATTAGCAGGGAAAATCTTGTAAGTCGCATGAATTTAGTTTTGGGAATAATCGTATTAGCATTTCCGGTTCTATTGTATTGTTTTAAAAGCCAAATGAATTTGGAATTATTTACCTTTTTAAACATTGTCATATTTTGTGCGGCTTATTTCTCTCAACTTCAGATATTAAAGTCAAAGGGCATTAATTTACGTGTCTGTGCACTTTATAATTATTTCTCATTGTCATTATCATTTTTCATTTTCTTTATTTAATTATATGAAAATTTTATTTGTAGAAAACAGGTATAAAACCGGATTTTGGGAGCTAATTGCAAAAAGGTTGATGAGTGAAGGACATGAAATATATTGGATAATTCAAAATCATTTTTTTAAACCATCCATTGGAGAGAGGAATGTAATTCCTTATTTCAAATTCAAATCTTATATTAAAAAAGATAGAGATATTAAAAAAATTATTGATTCTGACAGAGCAATTAATTTTTTTGGAATAAAATCCGATGATTTTATTTACTACTACTATGATCAAATATTAAAAATTATACAGAAAGTAAAACCGGATATGGCATTTGGTGAAGCCACTCTTTTCCACGAATTATTAACTGCTGAAATTTGTAAAAAAAATGATATTTTATATTTACATCCTACTTCTTGTCGCTATCCTTTAGGGCGTTTTTCTTTTTATAAATATGATACATTAGAACCCTTTGGAGGATCGGAAGAAGTAATAGAAAACGAAGAGGCTGTAGATATTATTTATAAAATAAAAAATCATCAAATCCGGCCGGATTACATGACTGTTCCTGTCCCGGGATTTATTGATAAATTAAAAAATAAAATTACAATTACATCAGCACAATTATTAGGCGAAAAATTTAATACCCCTTCTCTTTTTCAAAAAATGAAATTAGAAAATGAAAGAAAAAGAGTCATTAAAGAGTGGGATAGGATCGCAGCTTCAGATATAATAGATGATGATAATACTTTTAAGGTATTATATCCTATGCAGTATCAGCCGGAAGCAAATATTGATGTTTGGGGATATCCGTTTAATAATCAGGAGAACATCATCAGGGATATTATCTCTAAAATACCGGATTCAGCCAAGTTATATGTAAAACCAAATCCCAAATCAAAATATGAATTAAATGCATCCTTACTTGATTTTGTTAAATCTAATAATAAAATAGTACCTCTTTCTCACTCTGTCAGAATGGATTCAATTTTTTCAAAAATCGATTTTGTAGTTACTGTGACAGGTACAATTTCATTTGAATGTATCTGGGGTGATAGACCTTTTTTGATGTTAGGGACTCAAGGAATTCAAAAAAAATATTGTAAATATGATTCATCTGTTTTGCCATTATTGGATCATAAGACTTTTAAAGGAATGATATTACTATCTACGGCAGAAGAAAAAACAGTACTTATACAAGAATTAGTTGCAACTAGTTATAAAGGATATATTGGAGATACATTTTTAAATACCGTTTATTTGGATAAAAATAATATCGACAATGTTACAAATGCTTTTAAAAATATATTATTGAAAATAAGGAGATTATCATAATTAATATTGAAAATTTATAATCTTAGTATTGATGTTAATAATGCTTTCTATAAGTAAATTCATAATTTTCATTTTGAGAATATTGGGATATAAAATTAGTAAAATATAAAAATAGATTTTTCAATTTTTCTGTTTTTAAAATTATTATTGAAATACGATTTATATGTGAGTCAACCATTGAAATTTAGTGATATTCTGATATTGGAAAGATACATGCGTTAAATATAATGTAAAATTTAAATTTAAGTGGGAACATTTACTAAGAATAAATTAAGAATTACTCCTTTACAATTAAGAAAATATATATATTGTTTTTTTATTTGTTTATCATGCTTTTTGGGACATTTTATAGAAATGATGATAAATGAGAAAGTTATATATGTATTTTTATTTTTCGCTTTTTTGTTGTTTTATATAGATATTATAAATAAAAATATAAAAAAAAGGATTATATATAATTATTATGTAAAAATTATACTTTTTGTTTCTTTACTTTTAATCTGTTCAATCCCATTTTGGTATTCTTTTTTTAATATTTATTCTTATTTAGGAATATTTGTAGCTGTAATGACACACTATTATACTCCAAATGAATTTAAAAAAATGTTATTGATTGTATTAATTATAAATCTTCCATTTATAATTTATGAATATTTTTATGGTAAATATTTTTTTATTTATAATAGAGAATTCTTTGGGACAGCATATGATGGCATGGAATTATATTCTTCATTAATTAGAACAAAAGGTTTATTTTCAGGTCCTTTAACATTAGGAATATTTTATTTATTTTCCATTTTGATTTTATATAAGAATAAAATTATTAATATTATAGGTATTATTGTTGCCTTTCTTGCAAATGCTAGAGCGTCTTTTCTTTTTTCTATATTGTATTATTTAGGAATTTTTACTATAAATATTAAATCAAAAAAAAACTTTAAAAGTTTTGTAAGATTGTCTATATTGTGTGTTTTTGTTATAATTATAATTTTAAATACAGGTTTAATTACAAAGAACGCAACGACTCGTATCTTCAATGCAGTTGATTTCAAAGAAGAATCCTCCAATTTAACTAGAGTATACTATTGGAATAATGCAATAAATATGTATTTTTCTGAGTACAGTATTGAATATATAATTTTGGGGAATAATGGATTATTTGCTTCTAAGTTCTTAAATAATGCAGAATCTGGATGGTTGTCTTTATTATTGGATAATGGTATAATGGGATTTTGTTTTTATTTTTTCATATTAATGAAATTAATCTATGATGCTATTAAAAATAAAGATTATATAAATTTATTAAGATTATTAATAATGTTTTGTTGCATGACTATTGCTACATACCATTTAGGACGAGTTGCAAATTTACTATATTGGTTTTTAATATTTGATATAAAAGAGGCATTTTTGATTAAAAAAATGAAAAAATGATATTGGATGTTATGCCCCAACTCTCCCTGAAAGGTGGGGTATAAAATGTAATATTCGTTTTTTAAAAATTATGCTCTAAAAAATGTTGTTTTCTGTCCCGTCAGGGACAGCATATTGGTAGAAAGAAGAATTCCTCCGGTGACCAAAGTCCCGTCAGGGACGGTAATATGAGGAGGAAAACATTTTGTCCCCGGCGGGACAGGGGGAAAAGGGTGGTGTTTTTCTACCGATATAACGTCCCTGACGGGACAAAAAGGACGAATATTTTTTTGAATATTAATACATTTAATAATTATCTAATGTTGCACCTATCTATCCCCCGGGTGGGGTATAAAAATGTAATATTCGTTTTTTAAAAATTATGCTCTAAAAAATGTTGTTTTTCGTCCCGTCAGGGACAACATATTGTTAGAAAGAAGAATTCCTCCGGTAACCAAAGTCCTGTCAGGGACGTAATGTGAGGAGGAAAACATTTTGTCCTCGGCGGGACAGGGGAAAAAAGGGATGGTGTTTTTCTACCGATATAACGTCCCTGACGGAACAAAAAGAACGAATATTTTTTTAAACATTGATATATTTTTACATTCCGTCTGCAGGAATAGCCGGATACAACATTCGATAATCATTTTAATTTATCAATCAATCAAGATGAAAATTGCTTTAGTACAAGATTGGCTCACAGAATTAGGAGGTGCAGAGAAAGTATTTTCTGCTTTTTATGAATTGTATCCGGATGCTGATATTTATACATTAGTATATAACCCGAAGGTATTGAAAGCATTGAATATTCCTGAAAATAAAGTCACAGCTTCCGTCATTCAAAGCATGCCTTTTGCCAAGACAAAATATCGGTATTATTTACCGTTTTTTACAAAAGCCATAGAGAGTTTTAATTTAAACAAATATGATGTGATTATTTCCTCTTCTTCTTGTGTTGCCAAAGGAGTTTTGACCCGGAGCGATCAACTGCACATTTGCTATTGTCATTCTCCGGTACGTTATGGATGGGATTTGTATTTTCAATATTTGAATAATTCAAGATTTCATAAATTACCGATTATTTCATTATATATAAAATCTGTATTGCAAAAATTAAGAACATGGGATGTTATTTCATCCAATAGAGTCGATTATTTTGTAAGTAATAGCAACTATATTAAAAAACGGATATTTGAGATCTATCGTCGGGAAGCAGTTACGATATATCCGCCGGTTTCCATTGATGATTTTGAACTTCCCGGAAAAAAGGATGATTTTTATTTGACCTGTTCCAGAATGGTTTCGTATAAAAAAATAGACTTGATAGTACGAGCTTTTTCTAAGATGCCGGATAAGAAATTGATTGTAATAGGTACCGGCCCGGAGTTGCCTGATATTCAGAAATTAAAA
>JGI24699J35502_11133565_pt1 | contig 12014 bp, 13 predicted proteins | sample TergutMp193P4_FD_35502 | JGI IMG/M metagenome (IMG submission 35502) | reverse complement strand
GTATAAGCGTTTTCGATACCGGTACGAACCTTTTGAATTGACGCTTCTTTTTGAATTAAATAATACGTTCGAAATTCCAAACCTTGCCCTTTAGCATTTATATCCGGAACAGCTTGTATTGCTCCCAATATGTCAAAACTAAAATGGGTATTTTTAGGCAATTCTTCCACAACGCCGGAAACCACGAAATCTATTCCCCAAGCAGAAATCGTTTGATTCATGGCCGCAGCCGGAGAACCGAACATAATATCGGCATAACGGCGCGTAATTACTGCCGCATTCGGAGCCGTAAAGCTTGTTTCCGCATTACCTTCGACAAATTTCATTGGGAATACCTTGAAAAATTCAGGGTCAGCCAACTGCGTCTTTACATTTTGAAAACGTTGATGTCCGCTGACCACTTCGGTTTCATAAAAATTGTATAACTGTGTGGCGGCTTCGATTCCCGGAACGCTTTGAGGAAGGTCTAAGTAAGCTTCCCGTAAATTAATGTCGTTATAACCCACATTATTTTCTCTTTCAGCTACCGTTAACAGGCGCACAATTCGTTTATAGTCGGGAAAATGCTTATCGTAACTCAATTCGCTTACCACGAATAAAATCAAGAGGATGGAGGCTGCCAATCCGATGGCTAATCCGGTAATATTCACCCAGAGGAAAAATCGGCTGCGTTTGTAAGAATTAAAGATATTCATAATCGTATTGCTTTATGTTTTTTATTTTCTACTTAAAACAATACCATAATCGTGCCAAATTTACAATTAACTAATAACCAACATATTAATGATTTTCAATTTTTAAAAACTGTAAAATTTCTTTACACTGAGTGTAAAATTTACTTACACATTTGCTTTTATTTGCTGCATGGTTTACAAAAAATTTACCGGCTGTTGAAGATAAAATCTAATTTTTGATTTGTATAATGTTCAAATTTTTGATCGGAACTGATAAGCGTAATTCTTTCTGTTATTGCTTGGGATATAATTATATGGTCAACAGGGTCATTATGGGATTTTGAGATAGATAATCTTGAATAAGTAGCAAGATGTTCTCTTTTTATCGGGAGTAATTCAAAATGAACAGCATCAATACCCGGTAGGATTTCTTCCGGATTTTTCCATTGGGTTTTTATTTTATCTTTTTTATACAAGTAGATAATTTCCTGTATAGAAGCTGTACTGACATATAGCCGGTTATTATAATCTGTCAATAAATCTAAAACTTCTCTTTCCAATTCTTTGGAACTAAATAAGAAGAACAAAACAATGTTAGTGTCTAAAAGATAACGATACATAAAGTAATTATTTCATTACAGCCTTCATATCTAATATTTCTCCTATGCCGTCGGGATGCTCTTTTAACCAAAGACCGGCAGGAGATAATTTATCGGACGTCTTCTTATATGTAAAAACTGTTTTTATGCCATTTGGATAATAGTATGCCTTCGGGCTCCTTTTCCTTTTTTTCTTTTTTTTTGTTTCTTTTGCTTCCATATTGTTTTGGATAATATTTACAAAGATAACGCTTTTTTCTGAAATATACATTATAATTCATAATTCATAATTCATAATTCATAATTACTCCTTACCAGTTTCCTCTCGCTTTTATTTCCAGATACTTGTTGATTACATTAATGGTTAATTCGTTGGGATGAGTAAGTAAAGAAAGGATATTATTTTGACGTAACTTATAAATAATCAATCGTTTTTCGTATTCCAGTTTTTCGGCGATGACGGTTTCGTAGGCTTCTTCCTTGTTTTCCGGTTGCCGTCCGACGAGGGATTCCAATTCGGTATTCTTGAAAAAAACGACCAATACGCTGTGTCGTTTAGCCATCATTGATAAATACCGAAGTTGCCGCTGCATGGCCGCTACCGAATCGAAATTGGTGAATATAAGCAATAAGCCGCGATTCTTGACATTTTTATTCATTTGTTGGTATAAAGACAAAAAATCGCTTTCCATGAAAGTCGTTTGCTGATGATAAAGCGCTTCTTGAATGTGATTCATCTGTATGGGGCTGCGTGAAGGCGGAACGAAGGTATCGAATTTCCGCTCAAAAGTCAACAGACCGGTTTTATCGCCTTTCAGCATGGCTACGTAGGCAATGGCCAGACTTGCGTTAATCGAATAATCCAACAAAGTCATTCCGTTGAAAGCCGATTGCATCGTGCGGCCTTTATCAATAACGCAATACACATTTTGCGCACGTTCTTCTTGAAAAACATTTACCATCAGTTTATTGCGGCGAGCGGTCGCTTTCCAGTTGATTACCCGATAATCGTCGCCTTTCACATAGTCTTTGATCTGGTCGGGTTCCATCATTTGTCCGATACGCTTGATTTTCTTATTTCCGGCTTGTTCCAATTGATTGGAAGTCGCCATAATTTCGTATTGCTTCAAATAAATGTAAGAAGGATAAGTTTTTACATTGTAGGGTGTTCCGGTTTTAAAACGGCGACTGATCAATCCGATTTTTGTACTTGCAAAGACGAGAATACGGTTAAAACCATAAACGCCCCGTTTTACCGGACGTAAAGTGTATTTCAATACTTTGTCGGCTTGTTTATTCATCGTTAAAGTGAACAAAAGATCGCGCCGTTGAAAAATGTCCGGAATCTCATCAATAATTTCCAGAGAAACCGAGAAAGGGTAGGAGTTGGTCAAGTGTAAAGTAATTTCGTTTTCGTCTCCGTTTGAAAATCGTTCGGAACATTCGCGTCGGCATTGGATAGCGTTTTTATTGGCCGGAAACAAAACGACGATTTCATATAAACACAAGACAATCAATAAGAACAAAGCGAATTGCGCTACAGTGAACAGCAAGTCGTTCCGAATCCCAGCGATGAAACAAAGGACAATTAAAGTCAGGACGAGATATAAGCGTTTGCGAATAAACATTATTTCGGGACTTCAATTTTTTCTATCAACCGTTTGACAATCGTGCTTGCCGAACGTCCTTCCATTTCGGTTTCCGGAGAAAGAATCAACCGATGTTGCAAAACGGGAACGGCAATGTATTTAATATCGTCCGGAATAATAAAATCCCTTCCTTGCAACAAAGCGTAGGCTTTGGAAGCGTTTAATAAGGCGACGGAAGCGCGCGGCGAAGCGCCCAAATAAACAGCCGGACTGTTACGGGTGGCAAGTATGATTTCAGCAATGTATTTAAGTAAGCTGTCTTCCGCAATTACCCGGCCGACCAATTCTTTAAAAGTACGGATTTCCTTTGCCGAAAGAATCGGTCGGATTGTGTCCAATTGCGTGAGATTTTTGTTTTCATGATGCCGTTTCAAGATAATAAATTCTTCTTCCGGCAAGGGATAATTGATGATGATTTTCATCAGGAAGCGATCCAATTGGGCTTCCGGAAGCCGGTAAGTTCCTTCCTGTTCCACCGGATTTTGAGTTGCCGCTACCAAGTAAAGCTCGCCCATTTTTCGGGTAACCCCGTCAACGGTGATTTGACGTTCTTCCATCACTTCAAACAAGGCGGCTTGGGTTTTGGCCGGCGCCCGGTTGATTTCGTCAATCAACACAATTTCGGAAAAAACCGGGCCTTTATGAAATTCAAATTCGCCGGTTTTCAGATTAAAGACCGAAGTTCCGAGCACGTCCGAAGGCATCAAGTCTGGAGTAAACTGAATACGGGAATAATCCGCGTCAATCAGTTTGGCGGTCAGTTTGGCCAACAAAGTTTTGGCAACGCCTGGAACGCCTTCAATTAATACATGACCGTCGGCCAAAAGTGCGGTCAAAATCAAATCAACCCCTTGTTCCTGTCCGACAATGACGGACGCTATTTTCGCTTTCAACTCTATTACCTTTTCCGAAAAGGCAGTCAAATCAATTCTGTTTGCTGTTTCTTCCATATCTTTATTTATATTTTATTCATTTTTGCCACCAATCGCATCATTTCGTAGTCCGGTACAAAAGTGGATTCGTTGATTACTTCCAAGTCTATAAACAGACGGCGAATTTCATCGAAAGGTTGCCCGGTTTTAGTTGCAACCCGATTATAAAAATCGTAATCGCGCCGTTCGTTGACAATATCAATCCCGTATTTTCGTTTGAGGTCTTCTCCCCAATAAATCTGTTTTTTCAGAAGTATATCGGCATTGTTGTTTTTCAGCAGGTAGAGTCCGGCAATGGAACGGACGAAATCCAGCATTTTATTGGCTGGCGGCCGGATTACCGGAATGATTTTTTGCTTTCGTTTGGCCGTAAAAATCATGAAAACCAACAGGCCGGCTAAGATCGTATAATACGCCCATCGGAATGCCCTTTCACGAAGTATGACCCGAAATTCCGATTGACTTTTTCCGCCTTGCGAACCTTTTTCATAATATTCGGTTCGCATCAACGGTTTTCCTTCCAAATAAGCCAAATGTTTCCAAATGTACGGATTGATTGAATCATTGAGTATGCCGTAGTTCGTAAAAAGTAAAGGATTGGCGATTATAATCAGATTTCCCTCGCCGATTGCATAACGAAGACTGATGGTTTTCTCGTCGGAAACGGTTGAAATTCTGTACAAAGAATCAAAATAAGTATAATTAACCGTATCCGGTATTTCAAAATAATTTTTTACCAAAGGTTGGGGTAGAGTAAGGACGATTTCTCCGGAATCCGAAGCGCAAAAACGGATGTTTTCTTCCGTTTGTTTGACGCTTAAATTAATGAGATCCTCATATAAAAACGAATGATTAATAGAAATATTCAAAGAGTCTTGCAATGCGCCGGAAATATCATTTGTCGCCAGAATCGCGGAGCCGCCTTTTTCTACATAGTTCAAAAGAATTTTTGTTTCGACGCTGTCTAAATACAAGTAGTTGGCAATCACTAACAAATTGTAGTAAGGCGGTATTCCGACCGTATCATAATCATTGTCGTAATCTTCGCCGGTTTCTTCGCTCAAATATTGATTATCGGAAGGAGCGAGTGCATAAAAGCTCAAATAATTATGTAAATATTCTTCCGGCCATGAATCATTCAGGATTTTATCAAAAGCATAGGCGCCAAAGGGTTCTTTATCCTTGGTATCGAATGTCGGAACCCATTGATGTCGGATGAAAGCTTCTTTATTCAGCCAATACATAGGTAAAAATAAAAGCAAAATAAAAATTGTATAAAATATTCCTTTTTTCATCCGGTTCTCATTTTTTGAACGATTTCGGCAGCCGTTCGAAATCCGGCAAATTTTTCAACATCGGCTTCCCCTTTTCCGTATCGGTAATAAACAAATTCACCGGACAAATTCCGAAAAGATTTCCGCAAATTCAGGTCTTTTATTTCATAGACGTATTCGTTTACGGTTTTGTTTGTATCATACGAAATACAATCCCGGTCATGAAGTATTTTCAAAGTTTTCAAGTATTGCCAACGAATAGCATCGGAAAACCGCTTTTCTTTAATCGAGTTTTCAGTCAACAGGTCTAAGTTTTGGACTTCAATATTTTCTTCCGCAATGGAGTAGGTCAGCGGATTTTTTTTACCGAAATAAAAAATACCCGGTTTGCTGATATATAAAATAACTCCTATGATAATCACGATGAAGATGCCGACGACTTCCATCAATCGGTCAAATTCATCCCGGTCTATCGTTTTTTTGAAAACCCGGGACAACCATTGATTGAATTTCTCGTGTAAAATATCGAAAACGGACTTATTTTTAATTTCTAAACGGTAATAATCATAGAACTTTTGGTTTTTAAATTTGGTATAGGTTTGATTATTATAGGGTACAGGTTCAACGGTTCGAATTTCTTTTTTTGCATACGCAAGCGTATCCTGTCCTTTTATCAAAACGGTAAATCCGGAAAAAAAGAAAAACAAACAAAGTATGAGAAGCGCTTTCTTCATTTTACAGATTTTCAAATTCGCTTACTTGGGATTGTAACGAAACGCCTTCTTCCTTTTCTACAATTGAAAAATACTGAAATGCAAAAATAACAATCAAAATCGGATATATCAAAAGCGTACCTATGGCTGACAAGGCGGCAAGAATGTACAAAACTATATTTTGCTCTCCGGGAAAGAACATGGATACCATTTCGAAAGGCGCGGCAAAAACCATATACACAACAAAGAACAGTATTCCGGTTATAATGATGGCGACAAACAGGCTTCCCCAATTCTTAAATCCCAATGAAAAAGAGATTTTGATTGATTCCATAGTTGCTTTTCCGGAAAAATAAGACGGAAAATAAAGCATGCTAAAAAACGGCGCAAATGCAATAATTAAAAAAAACAATAATAAGAAAAGCAATACTAAAGTTGCTACAAAAGAGCCTGTTAACGAAGAGGCAGTTAAAATTACGGACATACCGAAAATAAAGGCAATAATCCCTACAATTACTATTATGGGTAAATATACAATCAAGGAAATTAAAGCGGTTTTTCCGGCAAATTTGAAAAAATTACCTTTCAAATCGTTCCATCCCGTTGTTTCAGTCAATTGATTCTGTTCGTAATGAACTAAAACCGATCCGGTCATGGCATACAAATAAACAAAATTCACAAAAGAAAAAAGAAGTAAAAAAGGATAGTACAAAAAAAAGGAAGACAAATCGGAAATGATTCGAGTATCGGACTGTTGCATTAAAAAATAAGCCATAATAATCGCTAAAGGAAGTCCTCCGATCAAGATGTTTTTGTACAACACTTTCCAATTTTGTTTCAAGAAGTCAATAGCTGCGGAAATCCGTTCGCCGATGCTGCGGTTTTTGTATAATTCAATTCGATACGACATAATTGTATTATTTAAATGTATTATTGTTTATAACTTTTGATAATTTTCTCGGATAAATAATATAATAAAAAATTACAAAACTCAGTGATAATAAAATGATTGCTGCGCGAACAAAATCGGGTAATTCCGTATAACGGGTAACAAACGATTCAAGAAATCCGGCAATAATGAATATCGGAACGATGCCGACAATAATTTTCATGCCTCTTTGCGCGCTTTTTCGAAAAGAAACTATCCGCGAATACGTTCCGGGAAAAAGCCAACCGTTTCCCATCGTAATTCCGGCCGCTCCGGCCACGATAATCGCCGATATTTCCAATGTTCCGTGTATCCAGATCGTCAAGAACGATTCTTTAAGGAATCCGTAGTCGTAAAAGAAATATTGAAAACAACCCAACATTATTCCGTTTTGTATTAATATATAGGCGGATGCGATTGATGTAAACATGCCGTAAATAAAGATATAAAAAGAAACCCAAATATTGTTTACCGTTATTCCGAAAAACATAATTCCGCTGTGCATATCCTTATAAACGGCCATCGGGTCGCCGTTCTCGATATTACTTAAAGTCATATTTACATACGAATCGCCCAGAATCAAGCGGGGAAAATCCGCATCGTTCGCCGTAGAAAAAATGCCTATCAGAACGCTGACGACAAAAATCAAGAACGAGTACAACAGTTCTTTCCGCGCATGATACATCACGAGAGGAACTTCTTGTTTCCAATAAGTGAATATTCGGGAAAATTTTTCCTTTTTCTTGCGGTTGATAAACTGATGCAACCGAATTGACAAACTGTTTAAGTAAAGATAGATACGAGAATTTGGATACTGCGATTGCGCAAAAGACAGGTCGTTTGTAATATCAATATAGATATCCGCCAAGGCGTCGGGAGATTGTTGTCCGATATTTTTCAAACAATCTTCGTATCGTTTCCATTTTCCTCTGTTTTGACGGACAAAGACGGCTTCTTTCATATCTATCCTTTTGCTGCAATTTCGTAAATGGCCCGTGCGTCCGTCATATCTAATTTGCGGAACGCTCCGAATTGTCCGCCGGTATTAATTCTCAACGTATGGATCAATTGATCAATGTCGTTTGATTGAATACCTAATTGAACGAAATTAACCGGGAGACCGAGCGATGAGAAAAATTCTTTCAAAGCGTTAATCCCTTTCAGAGCGGTTTCCTTCTTGTCGCCGTTAAATTCAATCCCCCATACGCGAACGGCAAATTGAACAAAACGGTCAATTCCCGAAGTATAAACGTATTGCATCCAAGCAGGGAATATAACGGCTAATCCGGCTCCGTGCGCTATTCCGTACAAAGCGCTTAATTCATGTTCCAAACCGTGCGACGCCCAATCTTCTTCTCGCCCGACGCCGCAAATGCCGTTGTGCGCCATCGTTCCGGCCCACATAAGGTTGGCGCGAGCTTCGTAGTTGCGAGGTTCTTTCATCGCTACGGGAGCTTCTTTAATTATCGAAAGCAAGACGGCTTCGCATAAACGGTCGGTTATATCAACGCCTTGCGTTTGCGTAAAATAGCGTTCCATGACATGCGCCATCATATCGGCGGCTCCGTAAGCCGTTTGATTATTCGGAAGCGTAAACGTTAATGTGGGATCCATAACGGAGAATACCGGACGCAGATACTGACTTTTCAGACCTCTTTTTAAGCCTTCTTTCTTTTTGGTAATCACCGTATTTTCGGAACCTTCGCTGCCTGATGCCGGAATTGTCAAAATGGTTGCTAACGGCAAAGCGCGGTTAATGGTAACCGTTTTTTCAAAGAAATTCCAAAAATCGCCGGCATACGGAACGCCTGCCGCGATTGCTTTGGCCGAATCAATCACACTGCCTCCGCCTACCGCTAAAATAAAATTAACCTGTTCTTTTCGGCATAGTTCAATACCTTGGTAAACCATTGTGTCAATCGGATTGGGCTGCACGCCGCCCAATTTCACGTATTCGATAAACTCGTTTTTCAAACTGTTTTCCACTTCGGCCAGCAGTCCGCTTTTGACAGCCGATTGTCCTCCGTAATGAAGCAAAACTTTAGTTCCTCCGTATTTCTTAATCCATTGTCCCGTTTTTTCTACCGTATTTTTGCCGAAGATAAATTCTGTCGGGCAGTAAAATCTAAAATTATCCATAAATATATAATTTCATAATGTGAATATTAAAAACTTTTTTGCGCCTTTCGGCTGACTTCATCCAATACCCGCATCAGATCAACGGAAAAAGCATGCGGTAAATCGGGACTCTCAATCAGTCCTTTGTCAAGGCAATCCATCACTTCGGCAGCTTCGTAATTGTATCCGTTTCCGGAGAGATTCACCGGGATTTCCGTTTCTCGTCCGTCATTGGTGCGGAGCGTCAAGCGCGTCGGCATGTGAAACATCGAATGCAGTTTCAGATAACCGCCTTCGCCATATACGCGCGCTTCATTGTCCAAAATCATTTCAAACGAAGAAGTCAGCATACTGATTTCTTTCTTTTTGTGTTTAAATAAAACCGATGTCGTCCAATCGGTTCCGGTCGGAGCGGCTACCGACATCACCTCGATTTTTTCGGGTTTGCCGAATAAATACATTGCCGTAAAAATCGGATAAATTCCGATGTCCGGGATTGACCCTCCTCCCAAAGCCGGATCATAAATCCGATTGTAAGGATCGAAAGGAGAGATAAAGCCGAAATTACATTGAAGCAGCAAAGGGCGTTGAATAGCTCCGCTTTCCACCTGCGCTTTGAATTGAATCATGCTTGGGATGAAGCGGCTCCAGAGCGCTTCCATCAGAAAAACATTTTTCTCGCGAGATTTATTCACCATTTGTTCCGCTTGCGATAAGTCGGATGCAAACGGTTTTTCACACAAGACGGCTTTTCCGGCTTCAAGACACATCATCGTATGTTCGAAATGCAGGTTATTTGTAGTCGCAATATAAACAATATCCAATTCCGGATCGGCAAGCATTTCTTCATACGAACCGTAGGCTTTGACAAAGCCGTGATTTTCTTGAAATACTTTGGCGCGCTCCCACGAACGAGAAGCTACGGCATATCGTTCGGCGTTCGGCAACAACTTCAATCCTTCGGCAAACTTTTGGGCGATTCGGGCCGCGCCCAAAATTCCCCATTTATACGTTTTATTCATAAGAAATCTATTTTCAAAATTGATTGTACAAATGTATATAAAAATTATGAAAAAAAATCTTCCACGCTCAAAGAACATGGAAGATTTAAAATTAAAACAAAAAACGGTTAAATAAATATTGATTAGTAATCCGTATTTTGAAGGTTGAAGCTCAGTCAATCTTTTTCGCATGGCGAGTATATGGCAGGAATCATAATTTAAGAGAATGACGAAACCTCACAATTGACAATTTGAAATTAATAATAAATAAATAATCTCTTTATTTATTGTTTTTGTAAAAACAATACACTACATTTGTAGCATTTAATTGAAAACTAACGCCGATGTTTAAGGGAGAAAGTAACAAATAATAAACAAACCGTAAATTTATGGAAACAAATGATTCTTTTGCAGAAAGGCCGTTGTGGCCGTTTGATTTGGAAGCGGACGGTATTTATTACCGGCACGTGAAAGGTACTGATGAAATAACGGTAACATCCAGTCCGTATGACCGATGTGAATACCATGAGGATTTTATTATTCCCCGAAAAGTTACCTATCGGGAACGGGAATATCGGGTGACGGGTATAGGAAAAAACGCTTTCGGTTATTCAGCTGTTTTTTCCGTTGAGATTCCGGAAACCGTAACCGCTATAGGTGAAGACGCTTTTTACTGCTGTACCGGACTTGAGAGTATTTCCATTCCCGCCGGCGTGAAAAGTATTGGCGATAAGGCTTTCTCATCCTGTTCTCTTCTGAAAACGATTGTTTTACCGGAAAGTATAACCGAAATAGGGGAGGCGCTTTTTCGTTACTGCGACCGGTTGGAATCTATTACGGCAGTTCCAGGGAATCCGATCTATACGGATATAGACGGCATTTTGTTCAGTAAAGACAAAACAATGCTGATTGCCTGTCCTCCGGGCAAAAAAGGAAGTTATTCCATTCCGGGAGAAGTAACTGCGATTGCAAACAGTGCATTCCGTACCTGTTCAAAACTTACGAGTATTACCATTCCCGCCGGCGTGAAAAGTATAGGACGATATGCTTTCGGAGAATGCGAATCATTGATGGAAATACGGGCAGATGCGCCTGTTCCACCCGTTTGCGGGAAAAACGCTTTTAAAGATATTCCCAAAGATTGTAAATTGATTGTGCCGGAAAGCAGTAAAAAATCTTACCGGGAAGCGGCCGAATGGAAAAATTTATATTTTAAAAATTGATAATTATGTTTGGAAATCAAAGTTTTTTAGTCATCGGCGGCGGCGCTGCCGACATTATGAGCCTCGTGAACGGGGGCTATGAGATTTCGGATTGCAATTTTGCATTCGAGCAGGGGGTTGACGAGAGAGGGAAAGCGACGACGAGAGTATATAGCGGCGCTTTTCATATCACGCTTTCACGATTGCCTGATAATACATTGATTGAATGGGCGTTGAACTCCCGTAAATATTGCGATGGTTTTATCGTGGTATTGGATGCAAACAACATTCCGGTAGAAAAATTTATCTTTATGAATGCCGCATGCGTTGATTTCAGCATTGACTATACACAGCAGGGCGATAACTATACAACCACCAAATTGGTTATTCAAGCCGAAAGAATCGTGGTAGGCGACGGCATCGAATTTGAAAATGAATGGAAATATGATTAACTGAAAAATGAAAAGATTATGTTACCTTTAGCAAATGTTATCGTAAAATTTATCCTCGAAGGAGAAACATTCGAAGCGGAACACTTCGATATTAATTTTAAACAGCCGGTCAACCGCAACGGTCAGCCGCAGTCCGAGATGAAGGGGGGACAAATCAACCTGTTTCTTACTCAAGCGGCAACAAACAATTTATATCTTTGGGCGAAAAAATCAACCCTTTTGAAAGACGGGAAGGTTCTTTTTCAAACCGATATGGGTATGACCGTGTTGGAAGTGGAATTTATCAATGCTTACTGCGTCAGCTTGGTTCGACGTGTCAACGCATATGCGGGGACAGGTACGGTGTTGGCTGTAACGCCCGAAAGAGTGAAATTAAACGGAAGAGAACTCAATAATAAATGGAGGAACTGAATGATGCCGTCAAATCAATTTCTTGACTATTTGTGCAGTATGGGATATGCACACAGATTAG
>JGI24699J35502_11133566_pt1 | contig 12025 bp, 3 predicted proteins | sample TergutMp193P4_FD_35502 | JGI IMG/M metagenome (IMG submission 35502) | reverse complement strand
CTCATTTTCAAGGGTCAATAAACATGATAATTGACCCTTGAAAATGGGTCAATATCCTTGGGTTTGACACTTGAAGATAGGACCGAGTGGTTACTGTGAAACTCAAATAAAAATTACCCATACTCGATGCCTAACAGCCGTGAAGACCGCAGTTCTGAAGCGTTATGTTATTTGGTAATAAAAATAGAAAAGTAATTTGGGAAAAAGCTCTTTAGACTTAATGAATCTATGTTTCCTACATTTGACCTGAATAATTTAAAATTCCTTTGAAAGTGTTCAAGCAGGACTAACGTCGTTCTTGCTCTAAATCGAATTTGGCTACTGTCGATTACAAATCAATAACGTATCTGTAGCATCTGCCGGCTCCCACTTTGGATTATTCTTACGAAAATGCAACCCTTCGGACACAATCGACATAGACTTTAGATATACTGCTTACAGTTTTACTACTGTAATTTGAAATTTGATCGCTTTTAGACAGTTCTTGGGAGCCTTCTGAATACTCATCGGTGTCCGTATGACGTAATTTCTCAGTGGGATTGCAGACAAAATATAATCAGTCAGTCAATACGCTAAATGTAATACAACCACGCTACCGACGCTGCAGGCTTCGTAATCTCTACTTACTGATAGAGAGATGAAAGAAACAAATAAGTTTACAAAGTAAGGACGTAAGATCAAAGCCGAGCGAGCTGAGAATTATGTTTGAAGAAAAATAAGCTATAGTACGGATGCGATAACTGCTCTTCGCAGACAGGCCAGGCTAAGTAATGTGCAATGCTCAAGTGATATTCCTTGCTGCCTTCCGAAAGGTTGAACAACTTTCCTAATATAACGTGTTATATAAAGTAACTTTATACATAGGCAGTAATACGAAATTTACATTTTTCTACAATATTTGAGCTTTCTTGTAAATTACTACTCTTTATTGTTCATGTATATCAGGTCGTTGCTTCCTGAGTCTGTAATAATGTAACATGTAGAATTATGTGTTGGTTTCCCAAGCATATATCGTGAATAGATTAGTGTGACATATTGCGGTACTTAGAGACTGTGATCTTAAATCAATGACTATTTAAACCATACATATTTTAAAAAGATTGATATGATGTTATGTAAATCACACTTTCCTGTTTAATTATCCTGCTAAACTCGCTAAACTTCTCCTAATTTGCACTAATAATTTTTATGTTTCTGATACACAAACGACCTCAATGTACAATACATATTTTATCCATATATTATACTTGTATACGAAACTCGTTGGAGAAGAAAAATTTGTACCTGACCAGCTTGCATTGGAGCCCATTCAATCTCTTGTACAATAACAAATATAGTTACAACCGAATATTTTTATCTTTGGTAAAGCGGTCAGTGCATGGTTTTAATCTAAAACCCTCACTTAGAAACGAGACTAAAGAAATAGTAGAGTCATAAACTTAGTCCAATTTTGGACATACATGGACCTTATACGAAAAAGTATGGTTTCATAAATGTGCAGCCTTTTATTGAGTCATTGTAAATAATTACTTGATTTATTTCATTTTTTAAAAATCAAATTATACAAATTTTTATCCTTAAGGCTGTAAGCCTGGTCACGTTACACAAAATTAATCTCACGGTAGTACAAATTTGAATCTGATTCCAAATCAATTAAATTCTGACAATTAATTTCACAGGCGCCCAAATAATTCACAAAATTAAAAGGAATATAAAAATACAACTTGCTTCGGGAAACAGTTTAGTGGTAAACGCTTTACTGAATAGTACAAGAGAACTGCGTGATTTCAAGCGACCCTGATTCTTCAAGGGACGTGAACCGGAATGGTTTAGTAAAATAGCTTCATAGTCCAGGTGACGCTTCCTTACGTCTTCGGAGTTACTTACTTATTGCATGGAACAGAGTTCTTCTTTAGAAGCTAACTCTTTTTCAGTTAGTCAAGAAAATCCCCAATTTATGGAACCCCAAGATCAATACCGCATTCTCAATTTCCAGCCACCTGTACCCTTCTTGAGCCAGAACGACACAGTCCATGCCCCTCAATCCACGTCCTGGAAATCCATTTCAGTATTTTCCTTTACCCAAGCTTGGTTTTCCAAGTGTTCTATTTCTCTCAGGTTTCCCCCAACACAACCCTGTACACAAGATTCCTCTTTCCGATACATGCTATATGACCCGCCCAATTCATTCTTCTGATTTGATCAACCGAACAATATTTGGTGATGAATATTGATCAAAAATCTCCTCACCATACAGTTTGCTCCACTCCTGTCTTACCTCGTCCCTCTTGGACCCAAATATCCTCCTCAGCACCCTATTCACGAACATCCTCAGCCTACATTCCTCCCACAACGAAGAACGACGAAATTGCACACCCATTCAAACAACAGGCAAGTATAAAATTCTGAATATCTTCAACTATATATTTTTGGAAAGGAAAGCTGGAAGAAAAAATTCTTCTCGGAATGATAGAAACCTTCTCTGACATCAATCCGCTCTTAATATCTTCCTGAGAGGAATTTTCATATTTTTAGAACGTTCAAAATTATTTGAACTCTTTCACAGTTTCGAAGAAAAAATTATCATATTATACATTGAGACTTCTCCTTTAAATCTGATCTCGAGACTTGACCCCATACGTCGTCTTAACAGTATTCACTTTTATTCTATCCTCCTTACTAGCAAAAGAAAAAGCTTCAGTGTTTTTTCTATAGTAATTATTTTCTTTTAATATATTCACATCAGCAGCAAACACCAAACGCTGATGTGTACAAATTAGTTTCAAGCCATCCTTGTTACCACGTCCATTCTAAATGTGTACTGTAAAGTAAACTTGAAAAATATTGGTGATAAAGCATCTCCTTTTTTGAAACCATTCACAATAGGAAATACGACAAAAAATATTTGCCTAAACAGGTTTTGCTGTAAGTTTCATTCAGACACTTTCATTTCACAAGCAACATTGTGTAGTTTGTAGGGTAAAAAGCATACTATTTATCTTAACATAGTGAATTCTCATTTCTAAGTACTCAGTAATGTCGTACAGGTATTTAAATTTTCATACCTGCTTTTAAAATATCTTGGGACAAAAATCTTGCATGATATATTTTTCAATTTTTTGGAATTGTAATACATAAATTCCCACATACTGTGTATGTAAGAAAGTCTATTGGAAGGGAAGTTTCTGGTTCACCGCACATTATTGACTGAAGCATTGCAGTTATGAAGCCGGTGACGAAACTTACAGGAAGCAGTTGATTGTATTTTTGTTGGAAAACAAATATATTTGAAAATTTGACAATAAAACCACAATAAATATTGTTGTAACTCTATGTACTTAAACTTTAGTGTGACGTTTCTATGTTTCTTTTATTAAGCCTTAATTGATTAAGCAGAATATTCAATGATTTTAGGAGCATAGATAGCACTAAGTTTTGTTAATTGAAGAATACGAGTAAATTACCTTGAAGAAATCTAAAGAAAAATACACATGAACCCATCACTAACAAATAACAGACCTTGATTTATTGGATAGAATAAATTTTGAAAAACGCCTCAAACGATCCCGAGTATTGCGTATGGTAACAATCGTAAATGTTATTGATTTTACATTTATTTGCGTGTAAAAAGGAATGACACACAGGAAATTATTCAAAATACCTTAAGTTTAATACTGTGTATGCAAGGATATGAACAGGAGTTTTTAGTTATTGATTGTAATGAAAATATATAGAATAATTTTAAATAAACGTTATTTCAATGGCTATTTTATAAATTCCTGAATCGGCGGTACCTCGATTTTAAAAATCTAGTAAATTCCTTCGGTCACTTTATGAATTTATTTTAATAGAATTAATCCCGCTGTGTTTGGGTTCAATGGATAACAAATTTTCAGTAGAAAACGTCTTGTATCCTCAATCAGATACTTCTGAACGATAATAAAACTTGTTGTCGAAAACAAATTGCTTTGCAGGTTAAATATATTCGACTGAGGATATAATTGATTTTCGACTCAATATATTTCAATTTTTCTCGTGTAATTATATTTATGTTTACATAAGACAGCAAGAAAGAGTACGCATCGCCCTTTGACTGTTTCTCCTCCATAATAATGTAACTGGAGTTTCGGAGGTGTTTTGGCACTTAAAATAAGATATAATTTACTCTACAATAGAAGGTTTCTCTATTGGGATTGGTGCAAAACTATTAATTAATTTTCAGCCCCACAAAGGGGATAATAGACTTTACCACCCCCTTGAGAATTAAAATTTTCCACGATGATCTGCGTTGACAATAACTGGGAAATGAGTCAAAAAATATATCCATAGGCAGTTCGAATACAATAAATACGTACCCTTTACATAAAACAGTTTCTAATCTATCAAGTTTCCAAAATATTAATTTCTATTATTATATTTCTTTAAATGTCACCTACTTTTACGTAACTTCTGGGGAATTAGAATTGTTTAGTTTAAACCACAGTGAAATGGCACGCACATCAAAATACTTTTCCGAATTACGTACAGCTCAAGTAACATATTCTAATAAAGCCATCATATAATCTACCAAATTGCACGGTGCCCCGCCCCAGAAAGAAATAAAGTTAAGAACGAGAAGATAACCTACAATTCCGAACAAATTTACCGTTAATTTTGGGAGATGTAAGGGCAGCATTTTAAACAAATTACGTAATATTAACACTAAATAATACAAAGCTGCAGGGTACGTGGTAATTTAGTTTATTTTTCTCTTTGAATTTCACGTTTTCCCATTTTTGTGTCAATAAATCCTTATAAAATGGGAGAAAATAAACTGTTAAAGAACTAATAGAACACTTGACGATTGTCATTCCTGATTCTTAGTAATACAATTTCGTAGTTATAATTCTTTTTTAACAAATGATATCTTTCCCCATTCTGTCCAACAAATTACAGTAATATTTTAAATGGGTTCTGATTTCTTTTTTACAGTCATTTAAACAAAAACTGTTCCATCACAGAGCGTTGTATAAGCTACAGAAATGATGAAATGACATTCATTGAACAGCCAGAAAATAAACCCCTTTAGAAGTGACCAAAAAACCGAAACACATCAATGCTGTAAAAATCAAAGTCCGGTACATGAGATTGGTTGATTTCTGCTTATCGACCCACAAAATTAATACATTGGAATTATATTTTAATGACTGATTGTTACGACGAAGTGACGCGTGTGTTGAGACAAGTGTTTACCCTCTATTGCAGTAACAAACGAGGCAAGGTTAATATCGGACTGCACATTGACTGATCGACTCCCACACCAACTGGTCCTCCAATTACAATTCTGCCTTATCACTCCAGGGCGCAAAGAATATTCTGTTTCGCTTTCATCCCTTAATGACGTGGAATTTAGAATTATTTTAGATTGCTTTTTCGCCACTCTACTATTGATTAAAATTCGCACCTACTCATTGGTACTTCTATAAAGGTCACATCGCTCTCTCATTAGAGACTTAAAGTTTGTGTGTGTCCAATTGTGTGTGTCCAGTTGTGTGTGTAATTGTGTGTGATGCAGAAACTCAGCAATGAGGCAGCGTAAACATGAGATAGACTGCAGAGCGACAGGATAAAACAGAATAAATTTATTTAATTTTTATAAAATAGTTTTACTTTTTACGTCGTAGCAAGTGTAAAAACAATTTGTTTTTCCTATGAATTAAATAACTTAATTTCCCTTAATTATGTTTAACTAATTATTTATTCTTTCTTAAAATATGTATTTATATGCCATGAAATTGCAAAATTGAATTCTAATCCTGAGATGTAAATTAATACTATATTTCTGGGTATTAGAAAATGTACAAATCTGAAGAGCAGGCGTCATCATATGATGCATGCTTACACATATATGAGTGCTGGATATTCATATTCCTGCAAAGAATTTTTACAGTACATAAATTATTTTGTAATTAATCAGAAACTTCACTGTATGCAGTGACTTGCCTATGAGGTATCAGGTACCCACTTTGGAGAATGTTACGTAATACAATCTTGTGAGATGTGACGTAGCTCACGTTTGTTGGTAGGGCAGACTATCGTTAAGGATGACAATGCTGACTTCAATTTAAGGTTAAAGGAAATTCTTTGTATTTAATTTCGAAAAGAACGAATGATATTATTTAGAGAGACACTAAACACTGCGATCTGTTCTGAAATAATGTTTCATTTCCTGTAAAACAGTGTAATATTTAAGGAAAGTCACAACATTTCACCTTGCGTGGTACAAGTCATGAACAAAATTTCAATACACGTATACATAAATTAAATGAATATCTCTCTCAATAAAAGATTAATATTAGTAGGAATAATTTTAGTTTAATAAAATATAAAAAGGCATAATAAGTAATTTTATATTAATTTATAATTTAGTATATGTCGTATATTAAACAATTTTATATACTAATTATTTTAAAATAAATTTTGAACTACTTTCATAAGATATTATATATTTTCTCGTGTTAATTTCAAGGCTTAAATGAGGTGAAGAAGTCATAATTGAGGTCGAAAAATCTTGCTCAGTGAGACAGATTTACTCTTTTGAACCATAAGAATGCAAATGTTTTGAGAACGACATTAAATTCATCCTTTCTTATCATTAACACAGAGCAGAATATCACACTTAAATATCGGGAGAGCGGTTACAAGAATTTCAAAGGTCACCTTTGCAGTGGAAACACTGTAATTGCGACCTCCACAACAGCTAGAGTGACAATTATTTTACACAACTTTTATCAGGCAGTCTAAAACGAAAGCTTAAAATGGAACACCAAATTTTTCGTACAGATTTTTTCAAACTGCGAGTATTATATGTGAACGAACATAACATTCGACAAAATAAGATGTTTGCCACTAAGAACATCGTTAATTAATCTACAGGCAAATAAAGTCAAATATTACACAAATCCCAAACAATTAAACTTTATTTTTCAGAAAATATTAGTGTCCTCTTTTCAAAAAAGTAAGTACGCACAACTCAAATTCCAGTATGTGATTTTCACTGAGTGAATAAATCTGTACCACATCGGTGAGAAATTTAGTAACACAAAGAAACCAACAATCAGTCCGCTACCTGAACATCATTACCGATCAAATTTCAAATTGCGTACAAATAATTTTTTTGTAAATTTCCGCAGAAGAAACTTGCGAACAAACAGGCTTAACGAAGTAATAATTCAATTAGGAAAACTCTTCGATTCATATAGACGTGAATCTCACAATCTCGTTTACAAGCTACTCGCCAACGTGTTTAATATTTACTTTCTTAATCGCCTTGACTAATTATTAAAAAAAATTAATTCAACGGCTGCTGAATTCAAGCGAGTGAATTCGGAATCATTTCATATTTACTCGTTTTTACATAGATTACAATCACACATTTAAACTACATCAGCTTAAAAAATCCAGCTATTAAATACTTTGTGATAAGGAACTAAATCCTTTCAGTGTATCTCTGAGATGTCGAATAAGCTATGAACTGATTGACCACTTTTTCATCTTACGCTTTAAATGCACGGACAGTTCTTTCACTGCCAGCTGGCAAGTCAACTTCCTTGCGAGTTTGGGACACGGATTCCTGTATAACCACCGCCATACTTAAAAGTGTGTATCTACTGAAACATTTCCAACTTCAGATTCTATTGCTCAATACGCGATTGTACAACAAACCGACCATAAAGCAGAAAGCACACTAGAAATTCAAAATTAGATAGAAAGCAATTTGCATGTGGTAGTGGTTGAAGCTCTAATATCCATCAAGTTTGTGAACGAGAGCTAACTTCTCGAGATAATAATTTATGATGGTGAATGGTAAAGGAAATCCACTAGTTGTATAGAACTACTTCAAAAACACTATCAATTAATTCAGAGCCTCGCCTCATCAGTGCGTCTCCATGAAACATTATCATTATAAGGCCAGTGTTAAAAAAATCCCGTCTTCTAACCTGCACAACAAGGGCTCAGAGTTATCGTCAAACTAAACATCAAGAGCGTAGATTACGTCAGCAAACATATCAGCCACAAAAGTGATGCAATCTTTTGATACTTAGCCCATTTCACACAAACTTCAAATGGTGGACACTTCGGAAGATTTCTTTGTACTTGTGATGCTTTCGTTTCATCACCATAAATGTCCTTTGAATTCATAAACCTAATTAAGTAATTTACCGAAAATATTTCCCATTAAAAATCTTCTGCTTTAATGACGTGATCAAATATCATGTTCGTATTTTCCCTAACGACATTTAGGAAATCATACTCCAAGCTCTCTCAAAACCTCCCAACATTAACATTTGGATCTGTGCATCGAAAGCAAATGTTAATATAATCCAAATAATCTTCTCTTCATCACTCATCTCCACTAATTTTGGTAAGTGCATCTTCATACTAGTTATTTTAGTCTAATTTGACACTAATTCTCTTTCGTATGTTAAAGTGCATTAAAGACATAATATATCTTTTCTTCTAATGTACAGTTCCTTTTTGATTAAAGGTTATTTGATATGATGTGTTGCACTTTGTCGTCAATTTCTTGAATTAGACAAACTTTGTTCTGTGTTTCTGTTTGTAATATATTTCTTGCACGCTATTTTGTTTGTAATGCCTGATATTGTGCTGCTATTGTTTCAGTTCAAGTTCGTCTTTCACATCTTCCAACGTCTGTAAAAGGAACTTGTTTTCTTTACCAAACAGCTGCCTACAATTCTAACAAACTATTCACGTAGTAATTTCATTTCCTATATCTTTTTATGACTCTTCAAAATATATTTTGAAATTTCTAAGCTTCCCTTTTTTACCAATTTTTCATTTGATATCGTCATTTCTTCCTTAAACGTATTGAAGTTTCATTTTTTTAATTAGTATTATGCCTTTCCTTCGTGTCATGCAACAGTCTTTAACATTGGTTTCCTTTATGTTCCTTATTCAGATTTTGCTATATTCGTGATCATTTTTCTGTGTGTCATTTTAGTTTTAACAAGCATCTCCTTTCTTCCCTTCTCTCTATTCCCAACCTACTTCTGTCAGCTTTAATGTGATGCATTTTATACACTCTCATTTTATTTCTTTTATATATTGCGACTAATTCCTATTGTCATTATATATCCTATGTCATTCTGGTCTACTTACGACTCCCTTATATTTAGTATTTAACAATTAAACTTTGTTAATTTATATGTAATTTAGAACATTGCGTATTTCCTTTGCTAATCATGCGAAGTTCTATTGTGTTACTAAGAAACCAGCCTACTATGAATTTCCGCAGAATTAAATGAATCAGTTAAGCACAGATGCATGTGTATTGGATTTCTCCAAAAATAAAGAGAATTAGGTCAATTATTATTTTCTAACAACCTCCTGCTTTATTTCTAATTTTTTAAAGAAAAAGAAGTAACGCTACATTGCACAAATTCTTATGTGTATTGTGATTAATTCAGAATCTGTGTAGGCAAGAGTGTAGAGGGAATTGAAGGGTTAACATTGTTTGTAAATTTGCAAGAATGGCCGTGAATATGTAATGTTACAGTCGCATAATATTTAAAAACCAGTCCCTTAAATACGATCAATTTACAGGTCTTAGATTTTCACAAATACTTTCTTTGCTTCTCTTGGCTTTGAAATTTGTTTAAGGATAAAACTAAAAATATGGTTCGTCCTATTTTCACCCTTAGACATTAGGCAAAAAATTTTCAGCGACTGTTTAGGTATTCTAAAATAAAAAATATTTTTCACAATAGAGAATTTGCTGAAAGTTCTCTCTTACAGTTTGTCCATCACGTTGTGTTAATAGACCTAATTCCTTCACCGATTAAAAACTGTTTATTATCGTGTCGAATGTTCGAGAAGAATAATTTTATATGTTGGTTTCGGAACGCAATATTCAGTTATTTGCCTGGAACAAAGGAGGCAGCTTTCCTAAGGACCAAAAACTTTTCGTGGTCCCAAGGCGTTGTTTCGGACCATTTTGAAAGGAAATGTAAAACAAGATAAAACACTTATTGGATAATAAATAAGAAAAGACTTTGTTTTCAAGAGATATGAAAGAAATTTAATATTATGCAAGATATTGAAGCAAAGAATGTGGTGTAACATAACAAGGCAACATTTCAGAATTATTGATTTCTAACCAGCTAAAAAGAAAATTGAAAAATTTTTAAATTCTAAAATGTGAAGAAAGCGATTTGTAAAAATCTGAATTCCAAATATAAGCTACTATTTTTAACACTTGCACTGGTGGGTAAATCAGAACCTGTAAATCCTTTAACAAATCAGTGCAGAAAAATTGAAGTTCTCAGTAGTTAAACAAATATGAGGTTGGATTCCAAACAATTGAATTTTAAACTAATTGACTACATCCGCATGATAACAGACAAATCATAAGTTACTAGTAATACGATTATTTTGTCTAAATTTTAAATCGCAAAATTACGTAAAATAAAAAAAAAGGATCGCACAATTTCCGATCTCATTTTTTTTAGTTTTTTTTTTGTATTATATGCAAGTGTAGCTGTCCCAAGTAAGGTAAGCTGGCTGCTGCATACTTACTTTTCTGTTATAGTTCATTTCTGAAGCAGAAACTGTGTCGAAGCCTTTCCTATTTCACAACATCCAAAGTTCTGTTACAGTATAGAACATATTCAGAAAGAACCCGTTCCGATGTGTGTTTAAGCTTTGAATAATTCAGATATGGAAGCATGTTAAGCTGCCATAATAAGGCATAATATGAAAACAGAGCAATTGTTTCAAGAAATAACAGGCTAAGATATTGGACGTCCTTCAATAAACACAAAATCTGACATCAAAATTTCATTTCTCCTTTAAAATTATGGACAAAATCAATAAACATGAATTGTGGATAATAGAGATAAATTTATATAAATCACCCGGAATTAATACCACTTACTCTTGTAGACATCAGAGTAGTGGTTCGAAATGGTATATGATTTACTTCTATATGCCTACATATATTATTACAGTAAATAATGCTACTAATTTAGGTTTGTGCCTGACAGGACACTGTAGGTTATGGTTTTGCCTAGTGACTTGATCTTAGGCGAGTTTGGAAAATGCGATGAGCGACTGTTAGCTTTGTCATGTTTCTCCGTCCGCATGGAGCAACCCCTTTCCCACAAGAAGAATTTACATTAAATCAAAATTAGAGGATTATCCAAAAATCTTTTAAAAAATTGCAGTTTCATTAACATCTTAAAAGATTAATTGGCATTTTTTGAACTCTGCATAATTATAAAAACATTTTGCCAATTATTTTTCAGTATGAAAAACATTTCAGAAGAACGGAGTAGAGACAATCTAAACACACATTTAATGCTCAATAACACATTTCACATAATCATTCTTTTATAAGTTAAAAATTGCTACACTCGCATAGGCTACAGATGACAATAAAATAAGATGCATGCTCTTTGCATGTTGGATGATTAAGACTGCTAACTCCCACACTATCTCTCTACTTATTTCTCTTCCATCTTGTAAGTTGTTCCGCGAGCATTTCTTAATATTACTTTCTATGTACATCACCTGCCTTGTTAGAACTTTCCTAACGCTAAATATTCTGCAGAAGTCACTGGATGTCTAGCTTGTAAGAAACAGCTGCCCAAGATAGATAGAGATGATTGACTAAATGTTTTGGACCGATTGTCCGCAGTAGTAAAGCCACAGGTTAGGTCAATCCTGCTGCATTGAGATTTTCAGGTTTTTTTTTTCAGCGTGCCACCACGGCAACCCTACGCCCAAACTCTAATGTTACTTAGTATTGTGTAGAATTTATATTGTGTGCCTTGCGTATATTTCTTGATGTGTAGGTTACGACTTCTCTCATGTGGCGATCGTTCTTTCAAAGTAGTGTGTGTCTAAATGTGTGTCCAAACCTGTGTGTTGAATTGTGTTTATGAAATTGTGTATATCTAGTTTTGTATGTGTGTGTGTGTGTGTGTGTGTGTGTGTGTGTGTGTGTGTGTGTGTGTGTGTGTGT
>JGI24699J35502_11133567_pt1 | contig 12041 bp, 3 predicted proteins | sample TergutMp193P4_FD_35502 | JGI IMG/M metagenome (IMG submission 35502) | reverse complement strand
GTGTGAATCCGGATCATCCGTCGGATACGGTGACTCCCACGTGTCAGACTGGTTTGGAGCCGGGTTGTTCCACGACGTTGACTGTTGGTGGGTTTGAAACAACTAAGACTGTTACACCCTCTGGTGTGGCGCATCGTGGTGATGTGGTCACGTATAGGATCACGAGCACGAACACAGGTGACGCACCTGCCAATCCTGGTATTAGTGATGATCTGACAGATGTGTTGGATGATGCGACGCTCAACCCAGGTCCATGGGTAGCCACAATTGATGGTTTGCCTGCTGGCGCAGCGACGATATTGGACAACCTGTTGACGTGGAATGGTACGGTTCAGCCTGGAAAGACTGTGATCATCACCTATTCTGTGACAGTCAAGGATGATGCCGTGATTGGTGATCAGTTGAAGAATGGTGTGCGATCGGTGGATTGTGATCCTGCGTTTGGTCCATTGCCTGATCGTTGCATTACTCCGCCCGTGACTGTGTCTGGGTTGAGTGTCAATAAGGTCTCGAGTCCTGCTAATGGAAGTCAAATTGCAGGTAGCCAGACGTTGACCTACACAGTGACGGCCAAAAATGTGCACCCCACTAAAGCTATGGATGTGACTTTGACTGACGATTTGACCAATGTTCTCGAAAATGCCAAATTCAACGCAACTGGTGCTAATGCGCCGACGGCGACAATTGATGGTCAAACGGCGACAGCTCCTACATGGGATAGCAGCAGCAAGACACTAACGTGGCATGATTCTCTTCCCGCTTTGGCGACAGTCACTGTGACATATAGCGTGGTGACTAATCTTGATGTCACTACTGACGATGTGATGAGAAATGGTGTCATAGGTTCTGCCCCTGATCCAGATCGCCCAGGGCAGCCGGCTGATTCCACTTGTGTGACAGGTGAGGAAGCAGGTTGCTACTCGGTGGTGACTGGGAATGAGACTCCGACTCCTAGGACCCCGCAGTTCAATGTGTCGAAGAGTTCTGATCCTTCTGGAACTGTTCGTGCTGGCCAGATTGTCACGTACACATTGACAGGCGCGAACACTGGAATCGACGACATTCCATCTGTTACTGTGACAGATGACATGTCTCGGGTGTTGCCATATGCGGATTTGGACATGAGCAGTCTGTCGGCGAAGATCGGCACTCAGACTGTGAATCCTCCGACTGAGGTCGGTACGAACATGGTCTGGACCGGTTCAGTTGCTGCTGGTGAGACTGTGACTATTACCTACAAGGTGACGGTTCATGATGATGCTGATACCGGCACTCGTCTCGTCAACGAAGTAAGCAGCAGTGTCGCTCCCCCTTGTGATCCGAACGTAGATCCAGCGTGCCACAATGAAGTGATTGTGGACAATCCTGGATTGGCGATCAGCAAGGTTTCTGATCCGGTGACTGGTTCCACGGTGTACAGCGGCCAGACGGTCACGTACACACTCACGGCAGAAAACAAGGGCCTGGACGCGATCGACGCGACGTTGAATGATGATTTGTCTGGCGTACTCAACTATGCCACGCTGAATCAATCGACGATCACGAACAAGATCGATGGCCAGACGGCTGGATCTGTGGCCGTGTCGGCAGGTAACGTGCTGACATGGACTGGTTCCATACCAGCGGGTAAGACTGTCACAGTGGTCTATTCGGTTGTTCTCGATTCGGATCTGTCCTCCGCCACTTTGTTGAGGAATGCTGTGACAGGTCACGGGACCAACCCGGACAAGCCAGATGAGGACATCCCGTCCACATGTGTCGCGGGTACCGATCCTGGGTGCTCGTCGTCATTGACTCCCAAGGATGTCGCATTCACGGTGTCCAAGGTGTCGGATCCGGTCTCCGGTTCAGCAGTGAGCCGCGGCCAGACGATCACGTATACGATCACGGGTGTCAACACCTCTGGTGGAACCATCGATGCACAACTGACCGATGATCTGACTGGCATCATGAACAATGCCACCTATGATCTTGGCGCGAGTGTCACGATCAATGGCCAGACAGTGCCCAATGCCCCAACTCTGACTGGCAACATCCTGTCGTGGTCCGGCCCGTTGACCGCCAATCAAACGGTGGTCATGAGGTACCAAGTCACGGTCACGCAGAACGCGGTTGTCAACCAGAACCTGAGGAATTCGGTGAAGTCGACTGCCACGACTCCGGACAGGCCTGACATTCCGTTGCCGACGACGTGTGAGACCGGTGATGAACCGGGCTGCTCGTCCACGGTCACGGTTGGCGAGGCCAAGATTCAGCTCAACAAGGCATCGACTCCGCCGAGCGGGATGACAGTGTACCCAGGTCAGACTGTGACGTACATGCTGACCGCACAGGCAAGTACGCTGGCTCTGGACCAAGTCACGTTGACTGACAACCTCTCGGATGTTCTTGACAACGCTGATTTCGTTTCGAGTTCTCTGACTGCGAAGATCGGTAGTGTGGACCAGAATGCTCCGACTTTGTCGAGTACGAATATCCTGACTTGGACCGGTTCCATTCCTGCGAATCAGACGCTGACCATTTCCTATCAGGTCGTCGTCAAGATGGACGCCGATTCTACCACCTTGTACAACAAGTTGACTGGTACGGCTGTGGATCACAACAACCCCAGCGTCCCGGCGACATCGAACTGCATACTGGGATCTGAGACTGGTTGCTATTCGAACCTGCCTGTCGGGATCGGCCCGCATCCGAATTTGGATGTCTCGAAGACCTCCACTCCTCCAACAGGTTCTGTTGTGAGGGCGGGGCAGGTCATCACGTACACCCTGGTCGGCAAGAATATTGGCAACAGGGATCTGAACCCGGTCACCCTGACCGATGATCTGACGAGTGTGGCCAACCATGCGACGCTGGTGCCTGGATCTCTCCAGGCGACGGTTGATGGCAACCCGGTTAATGCTCCATCGATCACTAATTCGGTCCTGACATGGAGTGGTCCGCTGACGATCAACCAGCAGGTGACGGTGACGTATCAGTACAAGGTCAATCGGGACATCACCAAGAACGACACACTGACCAACAGTGTGACGGGTACGGGTGTCAATCCTGAGAACCCAGACCAAGACGTACCGTCCACATGTGAATCCAATCCACCGGCGGAGGGTTGCTCCTCTGTGCTGACTGGTGGTGAAGGATATCTGAGTGTGACCAAGACCTCCGATCCGGCATCCGGGTCCAAGGCTCGGTCTGGCCAGACGATCACCTACACTCTCACGGCAAGCAATACGGGCAATGCCCCTGTTGACAATGTGGAGTTGAGGGATGACCTGTCCGGCGTACTTGGAAGTGCCACACTGGTTCCTGACAGCCTGAACGCCACCCCGACCGATGACGGAACAGTGACAGCCCCACAGATCGTGGGACAGGTGGTCACATGGGATGGATCCCTGGCCGCAGGACAGACTGTCACGGTGACGTACCAGGTCGTCGTGAACAAGGATGTGACTATCAAGGACCAGATCGTCAACAAGGTGATTGGAAGCGGTTCCAACCCGGAGATTCCGGATAACCCCGTCCCGTCAACATGTGTAACTGGCGAAGAGCCAGGATGCTCCTCGATCATCACTCCTGAGGTCTCCAAGTTCGACATCAAGAAGACGTCGAGTGTGCCGTCGGCAGGCCCCGGCCAGACAATCACGTACACCATCACCGGTGTCAACTCTGGCAATGTGAACCTGAACCCGGCGACGCTGAGTGACAATCTGACTGATGTCCTGAAGTACGGGACTGTGGTTCCTGGTTCTGTCCAGGCCACGATCGATGGTGCTGCCGCATCTGTGGCACCCGCGCTGTCGAACTCTGTTGTGACGTGGAGCGGTCCTCTGGATGCTGGCAAGACAGTGGTCCTGAGCTATCAGGTGATTGTCAATAAGAATGTTACGACAACAGCCACTGTGGTGAACCGCGTGACGGGCTCTGGAACCAACCCAGACAACCCAGGCGGTCCTAACCCCTCCTCTTGCCAGACTGGTCAAGAGCCGGGTTGCTTCGTCCCGGTGGTCATCGGTTCCGTCAAGGTCGGTACGGGCGGCACAGCTGTCCACAACTGGACCCCGATGGAAACCCTGCCCCTGATGGGTGTGATAGCAGGCCTCTTGGTGGGCTACATCACCCGTCGTCAGATTACGGTCAAGCACTGACCCCATAGACGCACTGCCCCACCGATTACCTGCCCGTATCGGTGGGGCAGTGCTTTGTCCCCGTATCACCCTTGTCATCATCACCCCCTCATCGTCATCCTGCCAAAGGCAGGATCCCCGGCACCCAACCGAGGACCTTCGCACCGGACCATTGAGCAACGCACAAATAACCACACCTCTGGTCAAAATTCCCATTCCCAAAGCAATATCAACCTGCTAATGTACAGATAACTCAATACTCTGCGCGAGTACACAAGCTCCAACACTGAGCGTTCAGGGAACTACGTGATTCTCGCACCACTCACGGAAGAGAGTCACCCGATGCCCATTCGCAGCGTCCAAGATAAACAGGTCACCCGATCCCATAAACATTTGAGTGTGTTCGTACTCGTTCTCACGGCGCTAATGGCAGGGTTAGTCGCTCCATTGACACCAGCAGTTCCCGCACAGGCAGCGACTTCCATTACACATAAATTTTATATAGTTTATGTTTCTCATCAAGAGATCTCTGACAAGAATGCATTCATCTCGAAGACATACTTAGACGGAATGATCAATCAAGCCGGGGCCTACTGGAGTCGCGAAACGAATGGAGCCATCGCTGGATTCGAATATGACTGGAATGACGTAAAGACCCTTCAAGTCTCAAATGCCCAGACCATCCAAAATAATGAAGTTTTGGACTTGTTCCCTGGCGTTCAAGTAACAGACCAGTCTGCTAGCCACATTGTAATAGTCGTCAAACAATCTGAAAATTTTGTCGGTTCCATTGATTCCGGTGGTATTTCCTATTTTTCAAGTAATCCCCCCAGTTTGTTTAGTGGTGGCTACATTGCACTGAGAGTTAACCCTGCTTCAGCAGCGGTTTGGTCCGCAAAAGTTTTGGCGCATGAAGTCGGACACAACTTAGGTCTTGTACTCCATGCAGGTTCATACAAATGTCAGGATCCTGTTTATGATGGCTCATCGTCAAATGGACAGTGTAGAACTGTTCAATACGAAGATTACTTCGATGTGATGGGAAGCAACGATGACACCATTAGGTATCCTCTATCAGCGTATAGAAAGAGTAAATTGGGTCTACTGGATGGTCGTAGCCGTTTAGTCATCGCGGCTCCTTATTCGAATAGGATAGCTCTGGCTCCTCTTGAAGCGGCTGATTTCTCTAGAATTAATGAGGTGCGGGTCATCGACCCTTTAGACTCAACTGCGGTCTACTCCATAGAGTTTCGATCTGGCGATGTCTACCAAGGAATAAGGATTCTTCGAGTCATTGATCCAAATATGGAACCGTCAGGTGTCGATGCTGCTGTGCTCACTCCAACTTCCCGAACTGGTCCGCAAGGAGAACTATTGTATGAGGAAGAATCCTTTATATCCGCATCTGGAAATGTCAGCTTTATTGTGGTCTCAGAAAATAGGAATCAGGCAGTCATCCAACTCGCCGTGACTGGTACGGTGACGCCATTATTGCAGATTTCTCAATCGGTATGGAACAGTGAAAAGAACTATTCAAGCTTAGATGTTCTGGTGACTTCCAATACTTCCTGGTCCCTAAGTGCACCAAGTTGGGTAGACGCGCCTGTCTTTGGGATTGGCAATGAATCATTAGTGCTGGCATTGTTACCCAATGACACCGGGACTACACGTGCTGGCACGATCATTTTCACTACGACTAATGGAAGCCCCTCTGTGAAAACCATGATTTCCGTTACTCAGAGAAGTGATGATTGTGGTTCGTCTGTGGCCACATACTGCTCTTGGCTGGATCTTATAAAACCGGTTAATGGGTTTGTGGAGATCCCCGGTGACAAAGATTGGTATCGATTCATTCCATCGGTAAGTGGGGTGTGGGCATTCATTGCATCGAAGCCTGGGTCTGAAGGGTTATATGATTCATGTGGGGTTTTGTATGCCGCAGATGGGATTACTCCAATCACATCGGATAATAGTAGTGCGGGGAACTCGCAATTCCGATTATCAGCATTATTGACTGCCGGCCAGACGTACTTCCTGGAAGTACGAAGTGGGTCTGCTGGTGTTTACACAGGCGGATACACGGTGACCTCAATGTCGCCTGGCCTCTCACTATTTCCATCGATTTCTGTGTCTCCAACGTCATGGGCAGCGCCCACTTCAGGTGGTTCTCTGGCAGTGCAGGTGACATCAAACACATCCTGGTCAGTGAGCCTGCCTTCAGGAGTGACTGTTGTCCCGTCATTTGGGACGGGTAATGGGGTGGTGACATTGCAGACAAGATCTGGGACGGTTTCGCGCGCTGACACAATACAGTTCTTGACTACATCTGGGTCTCCAATGGCACTGGCATCGATCGAGTTTACACAGGATAATTGTGAGTCGTCAATATCGCGATCTTGCTCATGGTCAGATTTGACTAAGCCCATTGGTGGTTCCATCGAAGCCGCTGGTGATAAGGATTGGTTTAGAATCGTTCCAACAGCAACTCGGATGTGGACATTTACTGCATGGAAGCCTGGATTAGGTGACTTATCGGATTCATATGGAACGCTATACACGTCAGATGGGAACGTCATCACTTCTGATGATAACAGTGCTGGTGATTCGCAATTCCGAGTGTCAGCAGTGCTGACGGTTGGCGTCCCATATTTCTTGGAGGTACGATCAGTCGGTTCCGGTACGGGCGGGTACGCGGTGTCTGCGTCGTCTTCGTCTTCTGTCCCGCTATTGACGGTTAGTTTTAATGCCAACGGCGGTACAGGTTCTCCTCCGCCATCAATTTCAACAACTAGTGATGTCTCAATAACACTTCCTACACAAGGAAGCCTGTCGCGACCTGGATACGCTTTTGCAGGCTGGAACACTCTGGCAAATGGTTCTGGCACGACTTATGCGGCGGGCTCGACACAGAAGTTTTCAGTGTCCGTGACCTTGTATGCGAAATGGACACCGTCTCAAGTGACAGTGACTTTTAGCGCCAATGGAGGTACAGGCGCGACACCACCTTCCATAGTCACAACCGCTAATACTCCATTAGTACTTCCCACTCAGGGAGACCTCTCTCGCACTGGGTACTCGTTTGCTGGGTGGAATGACAAAGCTGACGGATCTGGGGCTAGCTATATGCCTGGACAGCGATTAGTGTTCATAACGTCTTGGACGCTTTATGCGAAGTGGACACCATTGCCGACGTTGACGATCAGTTTCAACGCCAATGGCGGAACTGGTACGACACCAGCCTCGTTGACGACAACCAGTGATGCCTATGTAGTTCTTCCCACGCAGGGATCCTTGGTTCGTACCGGGTACACGTTTGTTGGGTGGAATACTTTGGCCAATGGGTCGGGCATGACTTATCAGGGGGGATCTTTGCTCAAAGTGTCGTCGTCGACAGTGTTGTATGCGGTGTGGTCACCGTTGGCGACGTTGACTATTAGTTTCAGTGCCAATGGTGGTTCGGGTGCGGCACCTGCATCGTTGACAACGACTAGTGATGTTAACGTGACACTCCCTACGCAGGGGTCTTTGTTGCGTACTGGATATTCGTTTGGTGGGTGGAACACGCAAGCCAACGGATCGGGTACGACTTATACGGCTGGATCTTCGCAGAAGTTCACTGCGTCGACGACCTTGTATGCGAAGTGGTCACCGTTGCCAACGGTGACGATTGTTTTCAATACCAATGGTGGGATGGGAACTGTCCCTGCATCGGTGGCAACGACTAGTGATGCCTATGTGGTTCTTCCCACCCAGGGAGCCTTGTCGCGTACGGGGTACACCTTCGCTGGGTGGAACACCCAGGCTAATGGGTTGGGAACGACTTATGCGGCGGGCTCTTCGCAGAAGTTTTCTGCGTCGACGACCTTGTATGCGAAATGGACTGCACAGCAGGTGATCATTACGTTCAATGCGAATGGTGGGACAGGGACGGTGCCAGCATCGGTGACAACGACTAGTGATGCCACGGTGACGCTTCCCGCGCAGGGGAGCTTGTCGCGTACCGGGTATACGTTTGGCGGGTGGAATACCCAGGCCAGCGGTTCGGGTTCGAACTATCCGGCGGGCTCGTCGCAGATATTCACGGCATCGACTGTGTTGTATGCGAAGTGGACACCGTTGACGGCGGTGACGATTGTTTTCAATGTCAATGGTGGGACGGGTGCGGCACCTGCATCGTTGACAACGACTAGTGATGTTAACGTGACACTTCCTACGCAGGGGTCTTTGTTGCGTACTGGATATTCGTTTGGTGGGTGGAACACGCAAGCCAACGGATCGGGTACGACTTATGCAGCTGGATCTTCTCAGAGGTTCGCAATCTCAACTGTGCTGTATGCGAAGTGGACACCATTGCCGACGTTGACGATCAGTTTCAACGCCAATGGCGGAACTGGTACGACACCAACCTCGTTGACGACGACCAGTGATGCCTATGTGGTGCTTCCTGTGCAGGGATCCCTGGTTCGTACGGGGTACACCTTCGTTGGATGGAACACTCAATCTGACGGTTCAGGCACGACTTATGCTGCCGGTTCGTTGCAGAGGTTCACCTCTTCCACAACGTTGTATGCGAAGTGGACGCCTGTCCCGGATGATTGTGCTGCTTCCGCGTCGACGCAGTGTGTGTGGTCGAATTTCTCGACTCCTGTCAGTGGGTCGGTCGAGGTGGCGTACGACAAGGATTGGTTCAAGATCGTACCGACCGTGTCGGGTACGTGGACGTTCACCGCGTCGAAGCCCGCGTCGGGTGCGTTGTCTGATTCGTACGGCAGTTTGTACGACGCGAATGGAATAATGATTGCGTGGAATGATGATGGTGCGGGTGACCTTCAGTTCAAGGTGTCAGCCTCGCTGACTGCCGGTGTGACGTACTTCCTGGAGGTTCGTGCGTTCAGTGGTGGTACGGGTGCGTACACAGTGACAGCAACAGTGCCAACAGTTCCGTCATTGTCTGTGTCCCCGGGGATCTGGTGGGTGTACCCAGCAGGTGGTTCTCTGGTGGTGCAGGTGTCGTCGAACACGTCATGGTCGGTGTCAGAGTTGCCATCAGGTGTGACAGCATCGCCATCGTCAGGCAGTGGAAACGGATCGGTGACATTGCGGGCTGCGGCTGGAGCAGGTCAAAACTTGGATGGATTCATCATGTTCTCAACGACTACTGGTTCGCCGATAGCGACCACAGGAGTGGCCATTCTCCTGGATGACTGTGGAGCGTCGACATCGGAGTATTGCACCTGGTCAGATTTGACCGAGCCGATTAGCGGATCCATTGGGCTCCTTGACTATAGTGATTGGTATCGGTTCGTTCCCCCAACGAGTGGGATATGGATGCTCACTGTGTCGAGGCCGGTAGCGAGTGGGTTTTCTGGTTCACAATCTGCAACGATCTACAAGTCGGATGGTACATCCGTACTAGCCTCTGGTGACATTAATGGCAATACTCAGTTCCGGGTGTCGTTGACCGCAGGTGTCCCATATTTCATTGACGTACAGGGGAGCTTGTGGAGTATGGGACCCTACACGGTGACCGCTACGCCTCCGAACTCTCCATATACGGTTAGTTTCAACGCCAATGGCGGAACAGGGACAACACGTGTTTCATTGACAACGACTAGTGGTGCGTCAGTTGCTCTTCCCGCGCAGGGGAACCTGATTCGTACTGGTTATGCCTTCACTGGGTGGAACACCCAGGCCAACGGTTTGGGCACAACCTATACAGCTGGTTCTTCACAATTTTTCACGACATCAACTGTGTTGTATGCGAGGTGGGTCCCATTGCCAACGTTGACGATCAATTTCAATGTCAACGGTGGGACCGGTACCGCGCCAGCATCAGTGACCACAACCAGTGATGTCTCTGTGACATTGCCCATGCAAGGAAGCCTGTCACGGACAGGATATTCGTTCTCTGGGTGGAACACTCAGGCCAACGGTTCGGGTACCACGTACGCGGCGGGATCATCACAGGTGTTCGCAGCCTCTGTGACGTTGTATGCGAGGTGGGTCCCATTGCCAACAGTGACGGTTAGTTTCAATACTAATGGTGGAGTAGGTACGACACCCGTATCGATGACGATCAACAGCGGTGCTTCGATCATACTTCCCACACAGGGAACCTTGTATCGTACGGGGTATGCCTTTGGTGGGTGGAACACCCAAGCCAATGGTTCGGGTGTCACGTACGTGGCGGGATCATCTCAGGCATTCACAACATCAACCGTGTTGTATGCGAAGTGGATCGTTGTCCAGGATGACTGCGGAGCGTCCACATCGGCTTATTGTACGTGGTCGAATCTGTCAGTTCCGGTGAGCGGATCAATTGAGAGTACCGCCGACAAGGATTGGTTCAAGATTGTTCCGACTGTGTCGGGCACATGGACGTTCACTGCTTCGAAGCCCTCATCAGGCGCGTTGGCTGACTCGTACGGCTATTTGTACGCGGAGAATGGAACGACAATGATCATATCGAATGATGACAGTGCCGGGGATCTCCAGTTCCAGATGTCAGCGTCATTGACTGCTGGTGTGACGTACTTCCTGCAGGTGCAGGGGTTCGGCTACGCGACAGGCGGGTACATCGTGACAGCAACCCCACCTCACTAAAGTGTGAGAATTAGCTGAGTGAAAGATGTTCTGATGAAAGATATTGCCCTATAGCAAACGTACGTTTTAGTATAATTTATCTGTACGTTTCAGCGCTTTTCATGTAGTCTGGACATATGGTAATGATGTCAATCACAGATGCACGCTCCAGTTTGGCTGAGACAATTGACCAGATGCGAGTGACACGTGACCCCGTTTATCTGACACGCCGGAACAAGCCCATCGCGGTTGTTGTGGATATGGAACGGTACGAGGCGCTGCAAAGAGCGGAGAAGGCTCAAGCGGAACTCTCTCAACGATCCAGTTCACTCATTGAAACTCGCGAGACTGAACGGTTGCGTCGTCTGGCAGCCATGGAGAAGTCAGCTGCCCCGTTCGCGTCCTGGGTCAAGCCGGGGACGACTCATCCTGAATCAGCTTCGGACTTGTACGCACAAAGGACGGTGAACCCATGATCGAATCCGTCGATACCAATGTCTTGTTAAGAGCCGCGATCGACGTGGGGGATGGACAGACCGTTGCAGCGCGCGCTTTGCTTGCCCGCCCCGATCACATCTATGTCGTGCATTTGTTGGTATTTGCTGAATTCGTCTTTGTACTGACCACCCACTATGGGATGAGTCGGGCTCAAGCTGGAACCCTGGTGCGATGGGTGATGGATATCGAGTCCGTAGACGCTCCACGAGATCTGATTCTTGCTAGTATCGATCTATTTCAACATCACCCCAAGCTCTCTTTTGAGGATTGCCTCTTGGCCGAGCAAGCACAAATCGAGAATGCCATACCATTGTGGACCTTCGACCAGAAATTGGCTCGCCAGCATCCTGCAGCGCGGCTCGTACCTCTTTTGGAAAGTGGGGACTGACGTGCGTACCGTTCTGATGCTGTAAACTAATCGTGGTCCCCGTGCGGCGGTACCTCCCCCAACCCCTCCAGGGCCGGAAGGCAGCAAAGGTAAGGGAGCTCTTCCGGGTGTGCGGGGACCTCTCACTCAGCCGATATCTATCAGGTTGAAAGCGCTCCCAATAGCTCGGGACAGTGTTTCTTCCTGGTCATCGAAAAGATACCCCACTTGCCTGACGATGGCAGCCTTCGCAATCGTGGCGCGTCGCAACCCACCATAGCCGAATTCTAAAGATACGATTCCAATCCAACATTGTCCACTGTGGAGAGGTATGCGCTCGCCGTCCGGCAGACCTGAGTTCGCATTCGGGGCACATTATTCGGTATGATCTTCGACGGAGGATTCGCCTAGAGGCCTATGGCGCTCGCTTGGAAAGCGGGTTGGGTTCACGCCCTCACGAGTTCGAATCTCGT
>JGI24699J35502_11133568_pt1 | contig 12048 bp, 9 predicted proteins | sample TergutMp193P4_FD_35502 | JGI IMG/M metagenome (IMG submission 35502) | reverse complement strand
CGGTGTAGGTTTGTTGGCCGGAGGGGGTGTTTACGTTGAGGCGGTAGGTGGGGGTGGTTTCGAGACCGGCGCGAGACGCCGCCTCAACCACCGGGTTGGTGGTTAGGTCGGTGATAAGGCCAGTTACGACGTGGTAGTGGTTCGGATGGGCCTCGGCTGCAGCAGCCAATCGGTCTTGCAGATAACGGCCAAAGTCCCGTCGAGGCAAGAAGTCGGTTGCGGTTAAGGGAATCCCGGCTGCGGCGGCCCAATCAACAAGGTCGTTGGGAGCGTCAACGAAAGCGGACATGTTTCCGGCCCGGACATTGAGCAGATGATGACCGTCCGTCGTCGAATAGGCTATGCCCAACCCAACCTGCGAGGCGGCCTCAAAAACCGTGACATCAACATTGGTTTTACCTGATCGCAGTATATTGAGGGCAGCCAAAGCTCCACTTGCCCCGCCCCCGACAATCGCGACACGCCGAGGTGAAATGGTGGTAAGGGGCGGCATCGGGCGATCATCGTGCGAAATACTTACGGACACTTGATAATCCTAACTCGGAAACCTGATAGCCACCGATAATCACCAAAGTAGAAACGCTAGTAGCCGAGTAGGTTAGTTACCTGCGCCACGGCATCCTCGATGGATACGACTGAAGCGTCAATAACCAAATCCGCATCAGTTGGTTCCTCAAAGGGCGAACTGATGCCCGTAAACTCTGGCACCAACCCAGCGCGCGCCTGCGCATACAACCCCTTGCGGTCGCGGGCTTCGCACACCTCCAAGGGGGTAGAAACATAGACCAACACAAAACGGTTACCCATACTGGTTGCCAACTCGCGAATGTGGGCACGGCTCGCAGCAAACGGCGCAATGGGAGCCGCCACGGAAACGCCCCCATGTTGGGCGACCAACGCGGCCACATAGCCAATCCGATCTAGGTTGATCTCGCGGGATTCGCGGTCAAACCCCAGCCCGCGCGACAGGTGTTGCCGCACTTCGTCGCCATCCAGCAAAGTTGTCACGATGCCATCGTCGTTAAGTTGCGCGACCAATGCTTTGGCGATCGTGGACTTGCCGGAGCCGGATAGGCCGGTGAACAACACCACGATACCCGCCCCTGCGACCAGATGGCCGTGCGTCAAAAGCTCGCGAGCCGAAGCGTCAGGGTATATAGAGTGGACTTCATCCTCCCAAACGTGGTCTAGGTGCTCAATGCGCTCGTTAAGCTGGGTGGAGCGCAGGTCGGTGAGCCGCACAACGCGCTCAATACCCAAACTTGCCGCCACGTTATCCCACGTGAGGCCCGGCGGCGGTGATAAGGGCCACGGCACTACCAATACCTCAACTGCCTGCTGACTGTCCTCGCTCAACTGTTCCGCCAACGCCTGCGCGGCGCGTACTAGGCTGGCGGCGCCTACCTTGGCGGGCGTGGCATCGCTCGCTGGCTTGTCCTCTGGGCTAGTTTCCACCTGCTCAATAACCGGACGGCGGGAAGCTGGCACCAACAAGATGATGCTGTCCGTGTCGCGGGTTAAGGCGCTCGCGGTCTCGACATCCTCCCGCGTCGGCAGGTCAGTTATCACGATGCCCAGCGGGTCGTGCCCGGACAGGGTTTCGGCAACGGACGCTGCCGACCGGCGCACCGCCGGGTTCCATTGCGACCCCACCGCCGCAGCAAATGGCCGCAGCGGGGAGAGCGTAACCCCGTCCCAGCGCGCCACCGGTGTGTTTTCCGGGTCGGCAAAGATGACCGCATCGGCACCATCCGACCCTAATTGTGGCGTGGGGATAAGTAATTGTGCGGTGAAGCCGGAGAGTGCGGCCTCCAGCAAATCTAGGTCATCATCGTGCAAAACCACGGTTTTTTCTGCCACAAACACCATAATACCGCGCTTCGATGAAATAATAAGTTCAAAGTTTATACATAATAGCAGACTAAACGCGCCAGATCAGTTTTCGCTGCCGTGGCGTCGGGCATACTCATTCCTGACAAGATTGGTAAACAATCAAATCCACCAAGCAAACGGCTCACTTAAGCATCCTGTTAACAAGCCGTTCCAGATACGTGCTCATTAGGCGCAAATGGCAATAAGCCAGCCCAAAGCACAATCAAAAGCCCACAAAAGGAAATCACCCATGCGTACCTCCATGTCCGACCGGCTTGCGCGCCTGCGCCGCCACCCGCGTCATCTAGCCGCAGTTGCCCTCGCCCCGGCACTTGCCCTCATCCTTGCGGCCTGCGGTAACGCTGCTGGCGCCGCCTCTGATGTCGCGGGCGCCGACGGTAACCCTGCCGCTATTCGTGTTGGCTACTTCGGCAACGTCACCCACGCTCCGGCGTTGGTCGGCATCGGCGACGGCCACTTCGAGGACGCCCTGGGCGACATCGACCTAGAACTGCTGGCCTTTAACGCCGGCCCTTCGGCCATTGAAGCGCTGAACGCGGGCGCGTTGGACGCCACGTTCATTGGCCCTAGCCCCACCATCAACGCCTACGTCCGCTCCGGCGGCCAGTCGGTGCGCATCATCGCGGGTGTGACCTCCGGCGGCGCCCAGTTTGTGGTGCGCGATGGCATCGAAACCGTCGAGGACCTGCAAGGCGCCACCATCGCTACCCCGCAGCTTGGCAACACGCAAGACGTTGCCGTCCGCTGGTGGCTGCATAGTCAGGGCATTGACTTTAACCCCGGTGGTTCTGGTGCCTTTGTGACCCCCACCGCCAACGCGGAAACGCTGACCCTGTTCCGGGACGGCCACTTGGACGGCGCTTGGGTACCCGAGCCGTGGGCCTCGCGCCTAGTTATCGAAGCTGGCGCCAACGTTTTCCTTGACGAGCGCTCCCTGTGGGAGGACGGCCAGTTCATCGTCGGCCACCTCATCGTGCGGACTGCCTTCTTAGAGCAGCATCCCGAGGCCGTTGAGCGCCTGCTGCGGGGCTTGATCGCCGCGCAGGATGCTATCGCCGCCGACCCAGAAGGCAGCTTTACTACCATCAACTACCAAATCGCTGCCGCGGCTGGTGCCGTGTTGGACGACGAAGTACTCCGCCGGTCGTTCGATTACCTCGACTTCACCCTTGACCCGGTTGCGCTTTCCGTCGCTGCTGGTCAGCAGCACTCCGTCGCCGTTGGGCAGGGTCAGGACGCACCGCTGGACGGCATTCATGACCTGCGCATTCTCAACTCAATTTTGACCGAGCTCGGTCGCCCCACCGTTTCTGCGCATGGATTAGGACAAGACTAATGAGCCAACTACTTTCTGTATCGCCGGTTACCCAGACGCCGTTGGACGGCCGGCTGGTGACGCCCGGCTCCTTTAGCGCCGTTTCTGTTGATGATGCTACTGCCATCTCGCTGCGGAACGTGGACAAAACCTTCGCCGCCAACGAAATCCATGTCCTTGAGGACGTGAACCTCGATGTGCGCGCTGGCGAGTTCGTCTGCCTGCTGGGCGCGTCGGGCTGTGGCAAGTCCACGCTGCTCAACATCATGGCTGGCCTGACGCCGCCCTCCGATGGCACCGTGGCCGTTTCACCTGCGGCCTTGATGTTCCAAGATGCTGCCCTGCTGCCGTGGCTGACCGCCGGGCGCAACGTGGAACTCGCTATGGAACTGCGCGGGGTCAGCAAGGCCGAGCGCCGCGACCGCGTTAAAGAACTGCTCTCGCTGGTGCGGTTGGACGGCGCCTACGATAAGCGTCCGCATGAGCTGTCTGGCGGCATGCGCTCGCGGGTGGCGTTAGCGCGCTCGCTGGCTCAAGAACGGCCCGTCCTGCTGATGGATGAGCCTTTCGCTGCGCTGGATGCGATCACCCGCGACCTGCTGCACGAGGAACTCATTCGCGTTTGGCAGACCACCGGGCGCACCATCGTGTTTGTCACCCACAACGTGCGCGAGGCTGCCCGCCTTGGCGAACGGGTTATGTTGATGTCATCGCGCCCCGGCCGCATCGTCCGGGAATGGGTAGTGGACGACGCCGACCGCGCGCAGCTGCCCGAAGTATTTACCCACTATCTGCGCGAGGAGATCAGGACCCATGCCAAGTAACTCATTAACCTCGGTGCTAGAGCCGACCGACGTCCGTCTCGATGGTTTCGACGGACGTGCCTCCGGCACTGCTCAACCGACGGGACGCGATGAGGTGAGCCCTTCGGTGGTTGACACAGCCTCGGTGGTTGAGCCTGTCGAAACCACTTTTGCCATTGCGGACTCGACCGTTTCCGTCATTGCGGACTCGACCGTTCCCGTCATTGCGGGCTTGACCCGCAATCTCACCACATCCGATTCCGCTTCAACCGCCCCGTCCGTCGGCGACGTCGAAGCTGGCCTCGACGCCCTGCAAACCTCCAGCCGCGATACCGCCAAAACCGGTCGCGCGCTACTGTCGCGGATACTCCCGCCGCTGCTAGCCGTCGGCATCGTACTCGCCATCTGGCAAGCCGTGGTCTGGGCCGAAGTCATGCCGATCTGGAACCTCCCCAGCCCGGCGATGGTGCTGGATGCCTTAGGCCGGTCGTGGAATAGCGGCCAGTTGCGCACGGCGTTGTTCACTTCGCTGGAGCGCGGTATCGTCGGGTTCCTGTTCGCGGTGCTGATTGGTACGCCGGTCGGGATGCTGATTGCGCGGGTTAAATGGGTGCGCGTGTCATTCGGCCCGATCATCACCGGCCTACAAGTGCTACCGTCCGTGGCCTGGGTGCCCGCCGCCGTCATCTGGTTTGGGCTGTCCAACGCTACCGTTTATTTTGTGATTCTGATGGGCGCCGTGCCGTCTATCATCAACGGCTTAGTGGCTGGGATTGACCAAGTGCCGCCGAACTTACGCCGCGTGGGCCGGGTGTTGGGCGCTGGCCGGATTTCGATGATGACCAAGATCATCTTGCCCGCCGCGCTACCGGGCTTCTTGGCTGGGCTAAAGCAGGGCTGGGCGTTCTCGTGGCGCGCGTTGATGGCCGCCGAAATCATCGCCGTCGGCGGTGCTATCGGGTTCGGGCTGGGCGCGTTCTTGCAGCAGGGCCGCGACCTGATTGATATGTCCGCTGTGATCGCCGCGATTCTGACCATTTTGGTGGTAGGCATCGCAATTGAGATGTTGTTTTTCTCGCCAGTAGAGCGGGGCGTCCTGCGTCGCCGTGGCCTCGGAGCCGAAACCGACTAAGACATACGGTGGTTGAGGCGGGCGCAGCCCGGTCTCGAAACCACCAAAATACTGGGTGGTTGAGGCGGGCAAAGCCCGGTCACTTCGACGAGCTCAGTACGGCGCTCGAAACCACCCGTCGAAACACGAAACCCGTTGGCGCCCTATTGCGGTAGCAATTACCGCGACTGAGCGCCAACGGGTTTTCATTTTGCCGCTACATTGTGTCCATGCGAATTTCGGCGCGCGGTGATTACGCGGTACGGGCTGCCCTTGAACTGGCCGCTCATACCGGCGAACTCTTGCGCAGCGAGGAAATCTCTAACGCCCAAGATATTCCCCCGTCATTTTTAGGCCGAATATTGGCAGACTTGACGGGCGCTGGTCTGATTTTCAGCCAACGCGGCGCGCGCGGTGGTTACCGATTAGCGCGGCCAGCCACCGAGATTTCGATTGCCGATGTTATTCGTGCCGTTGAAGGCCCTATAGTATACGTGCGCGGCGACCGTCCCGACGCCATCGAGTATCACGGTGCGGCAACGGCGTTGCCTTTGGTATGGTTGCACCTCCGCGAGGCGGTCCGAAGCGTCCTCGACGTGACGACGCTTGCGCAGGTCATTGATGATGATGCCGACACAGTATCGGCTGGTAAAGGCTGACGAAGCCCGGTCACAAACCCGGCTGCTCTGCTAACTCAATCCGTTCTTGCCCCGTTGACGTCATTGCGGGTTCGACCCGCAATCTCCTCAGACAGGCCCTAAGCCGACGTGCAGGTGTGAACCTGCGACCACGGGTTTTGTAACAGTTGCGTTGCGATTTGGCGTCGAATGGCTTTTCGCGACGATTTTGTCCGAACCTACCCGCATACTGGAATCAGCGTCGCCGCCATGGGGTGGTAGCGATAAGGGAATGGGGTTTAGTGATGCGTAAGGTTATCAAGAAGTCTCTAGGTACCACGGCGATTATGATAGCGGGCACGATGCTGCTTGCCGCCTGTAGCGCCACTGGTGGTGGGGCAACTTCGCCCGATGGCGAAACTGGAACTGGCAGCACCGGAACGGCGGCTAGTGAATGGACGCCCGGCCCGCTGGATGAGTTCCAATCCCGCATTTTTGGGTGGAATATGGATCCCAATCAGCAAGAAACCCAGGCCGAGGCGCAAGCGCGCATTGACCGGGAGGGGCGCGAGCAAGAGGAAATGATCGCAGCCTGCATGTCGGAACAAGGCTTCACTTATATTGTCCGCGACAGTAACTTCGGCACGATTTGGATTGCTGATCCCAATGATGGGCCGCAATGGGGAACCCGAGAATTTGCTGAGCAATTCGGCTTCGGGATGGCCAATAGTCCATGGAGTCAGCCGATGGATGTCGAGCCAGCAGAACCGGAGGTGTGGGTTGATCCGAATCAAGACATTTTAGATGCGATGTCGGAAGCCGAACGCGAGGCGTGGAACGAAGCATTGTGGGGTGCCCCGCAAGAGGGCGAATGGGATCCGATGTTAGCTGGCTGCGCTGGGCAGGCCCAAGCCGCTCGCTGGCCCGAAACGCAGGTAGATGACCAGTTCGTCTCATTGCAAGCCGAGATGGATATGGTTTGGCAGCAGATTCAGTCTGACCCGCGCATCCTTAACTTGAACAATAGCTGGGCGTCGTGCATGGCTAATGCGGGTTATCCCGGGTTCACTGACGAAAATGCGATGTTTAACTCGCTCAACGACGAGTTTGGGGTGGTGCAAGGTTGGGAGATCAATAATGAAATCTGGGGCAACTGGGATTGGGATGCCTACCCCGATGGCCCCGATGCATCGCAAATATTTACCCCTGATCCGGCAGACCTAGCCGCCTTTGGTGAGCGGGAGATTGCGATTGCGGTCGCCAACCACGACTGCCGCGAGCAGGTCTCATGGGACTCAGTGCAACTAGAGGTCAACCACGACTTGCAACAACGCTTTGTAGATCAGCACCGGGCCGAGCTAGAGGCGTGGGCGCAGCACGAGGAAGCCAGCCGCGCCGGCTAAAAGAGCCGGTGTTTGGGCAGGCTGCGGAGCAGCCGTCCGGAAGCGTATTTCGTGGCATCCGGCGCCTTGTTGTCTGTCATGCCGGGCTTGACCCCGGCATCTCACACCGATGGGGGAGATTGCGGGTCAAGCCCGCAATGACAAATACCGAAATGGCCACCTCAACAAGCCCTCGGTGTTATCGGTCTTTCAGACCACCTCGACCGCTGGGGCAGCGTGCATTAGGCGCTCGCGTCCACCAAGGCCCGCACGCGAGGGGCGATGTCGGGGCGGGTGACAAAAAGGTCGGGCGACCACGGGTTCTCGTTGTTGTAGGTGAGGGGGGAGCCATCCAACTTGGTCGCAACCAACCCAGCTGCCTGTGCCACTGCCACGGGCGCCGCCGAATCCCACTCATACTGCCCGCCGCCATGTAGGTAAGCGTCGGTAGTACCTTCGACTACCGAGATGACCTTGACGCCAGCCGAACCCATCGGTACTAATGCGATGTGACCGGCATCGGCAAGGTCAGCGATAAACGCGGGCGGGCGTGTGCGGCTGGCTGCAACCCGCACCGGCGCATCGGTTGCCACTGTGGCAGTTGGTGCTTGCACCGAAGCGGACGAAAAGATTTGGTCGCGGGCGGGCAGGCCGACGGCGCCGTGGGTCAACCCCTTGTCCCGTTGCCATAAGGCGATATGGACGGCGAAGTCGTCGCGCCACTGGTCGGTGTCGGCGTCCCATTCGGAGAACTCGCGGGTACCGTCCAGTGGGTCGATGATCCAGACGCGCTCGGAAATTAGGCGCGCCGGGTTGTCGGCAGCTTCCTCGGACAGCACCGCATCATTAGGCCGAGCGTTGCTCAGCGCAGCTGCGAGCCATTGCTGGCTGGCGGCGTCACCGGCGTCTTTGAGTTTCTTTGGCTCGTAAGGTGCGCCAGCCTTTATGTCGGTAGCTGCTTGCTCGCGTAGCGACAGCAGCACTTCGCCGGCGCCTTGGGCGAGGGCAACAGCAAGTTCGTCGTCGTTTAGGTCAGGGCTTGGTAAGGGAGGGTTTTGCATGTGTTTTTCCATGTTCTAGAGTTTTTTATGGGTGATGGTAGAAAGGATGTTTGAACGTTTGGAGACTTCGCTACTCGTCATTGCGGGCTTGACCCGCAATCTCTCTTTGTGGTCGAGATGCCGGGTCAAGCCCGGCATGACGGATGGTTTGCGGTTGGGATGCCGGGTCAAGCCCGGCATGACGGATGGTTTGTGGTTGAGATGCCGGGTCAAGCCCGGCATGACGGGGTGGTACTAGCCGATGCCGAGTAGCGTTAGGCCGATTCCGAGTGCCACGCAGACGCCCAGCACTTTTAGGGTCGACCATTTGAACCTAAAGATCAGCACCGATGCCAGCGCGGCTAGGCCAACTGCAATCCAGTTAACGCTGGTCAACACGGGCAACGTCAAAGCGAGTGGGCCAGCGCCAACGCGGAATTGCGCGCTAAACAGGTTATGGAACGCAAAGAACAACGCCAGATTGGCGACGATGCCGACCACTGCGGCAGTAATGCCGGCTAGCGCGGCTTGCAAGGCGCGGTTAGTCCGCAGCCGCTCAACAAAGGGCGCGCCGACAAAGATAAAGAAAAAGCTGGGCACAAACGTCACCCACGACACGATGGCCGAACCAATCAGCGCCGCCACCCACGGGTTCAGCGCACCGGGCTGGCGGAAAGCGCCGACAAAGCCGACGAACTGCACCACGGTGACTAGCGGGCCGGGCGTGGTCTCAGCCATCGCCAACCCATGCACCATTTCACCGGGAGCCAGCCAACCGAATACATTAGTGGCCGCCTGCGCCACGTAGGCAAGCACCGCATAAGCCCCGCCGAACGTGACCATCGCAGCGCCAGCAAAGAACCGGCCTTGATCCACAAAAACTGAGTCGGTACCAAATGCTAAGGCAGCAATGGCAACCGGGATCGCCCAGACGGCTAAGCCGATGGCTAACGTGCGCAGCGTGCGGAGCACGCTAGGGTTACTGCTCTGGGCGCCGGTCGGAGCTTCACCATCGGGCAAAATTCGAGCGCGCAGCAACCAGCCGCCCACCGCAGCCGCGAGCACCACTACCGGGAATGGCAGCCCAAATAACGTTAGCGCCAAGAACGACGCGACGGCCAACCCCACCAATGACCGGTGATAGAGCGCGCGGCCAGCCACCTTGCGCACGGCTTGCAGCACTATTGCCACCACCGCTGGGGCCAACCCGAGAAATAGCCCAGTAACTAACGCAGTTGTGCCAGCGCCGATGTACAAAGCGGATAACGCGAGCAACGCCAGCACGCCCGGCAGGATGAATAGCGCCCCGGCGATCACCCCACCCAGCACGCCGTTAAATAGCCAGCCTAAATAGATGGAAAGCTGTAACGCCTCGGGCCCGGGCAGCAACATACAAAATCCGAGCGCCTGCAAAAAGCGTTCTTGGCTGAGCCACTTTTTCTCGTCCACTAATTTGTTTTGCATAACCGCAATTTGCCCGGCAGGCCCGCCAAAAGTTTGCAGCGAAATACGGAACCACGTTTTAGTGGCGTCGCGCAAGGTCGGCTTGGCAAGGCCATCTATAAGCTCCGGCGCCACTGCATTAAGCGGCTCCGGTGCTGGCGGGATATCGGCGGGCGCACTTCCGGCTTGGGTGGCGTAAGTGGTAACGCTTTGGGGTGCAACAGCAACCTCAGGCTCAAGTAATAACGTCATCGGGCTAAAAGTCCTTATGAATTGGGCATTTTATTGTCGCGGTTAGCTAGTTAACCAACCATAAAGAATAGCAGCTTACGGGCAGCAGCCAGTAGCTAAACGGGTGGTGTGAGTAGTTGCCTGCCGGTTACTCAATGGTCTTTAGCGAGCCATTCATATCGGTATTAATCAGTTTGCGATAGAGCAGCGCATCCGCAATAGGCACGGACGTTATTGCCAGTAGCAGCGCATAAACCCAGACATACCATTCGATATACTGCACGCCGCCAAACTGCAAATAGTCGAACATCAAATACATCGCCCCGTATCCCACTGGTAGGCCAATAATCATTCCAATTAGGGCGAGCCAGAGGATTTCGCGGAACACATACCCGGCCACTTCCATGCGGCGGTAACCAAGGACTTTGAGGGTGGCAATCTCGCGTCGCCGTTCCTCGATGTTGATGTTGGTGATGTTATAAACCACTAAGGCATTAAGCAACACCGCGCCGACAACTAACACGGTTGAAATCGGCCCGATGGTGTCTTGTAGATAAGGTTGTTGCTCAGAAAGCACGAACCACAACGACAAGCCCATAAATACTAAAACGGTAGAAAACAGCATCGAAAAGACGGTGAGGTAAAAACGTATTCGATACCTGATGATGTTTCTGATAGTGGATTTATAGCGATAAGCGATTTTTGACCAAAGCCATTTTGAACGTTCCAACCATAACTTCTGCCCCGCCTGTGGGGCTTTGGGAACAAACAAATCTTTGGGGGTGGAACGCAACGGCAACCAAGCCGCGATCAACGCCACTAAGACCATCAGTAATAGCGTTCCGACAGCCATACCAACCCCAAACCACGGTGTTACATGGCCAACATCCGGCACTCCAAATCCATCTTGGACAATATCAAACAATAGCGGTGCGATAACAAAATATCCTACGGCCAGCCCTATTAAGCCGCCAACTATGCAACCAATAGCCGTCACCGGCAAATATGACGCCACAATAGCCCGCCCCGAAACTCCAAGCGATTTAAGGCAACCCATTTGCGCTCGCTCATTTTCCACTAACCGCGTTATTGTCAGGTAAACCACTAAAGCGGTGACAATTGAGAATAGGCCGGGAAATATCAGCGCAATACGTTCGATAGCGTCGGTCATAAACTCAGTTGCCGCGATTTGTTGTGGTGAGACGGTACCGGGTTCCCAAAGGTCAATGCCAGCCCGCATTTTCGGCGTCAATAGCCCAATTCCGGTAATTAACGAAGTGCTAATAGTAGTAAGGCCAATGATGGCGACTAACCGCATGGCATTGCGCCGGATACCCCGGCGGACAATGGTCGCATAAACCTTACCTACCATTCGATTTCCTCAATAGGTGTTGGCGCTGGGTTGCGGATGATTTTCTCGGCACGGCCATTCTTTATCGTGATAACCGTATCGGCCATGGCCTTTAGCGCCGAGTTATGGGTTACTATGACAACGGTGGTACCAAACTTAATGCAAATATCGCGCAAAAGGGCCAAGATTTTCTTGCCAGTTTCATAATCCAACGCACCGGTAGGTTCGTCGCATAAAATGATGCGCGGATTCTTAGCCACCGCCCGCGCGATGGAAACCCGCTGTTGCTCGCCGCCAGACAATTGTGCCGGAAATGACCCGCCCCGGCCAGCCAGCCCAACGTCATTCAATACTTGGGACGGGGAATGGGGGTTCCGACAGATCTCGGTGGCTAACTCAACGTTTTCTAAAGCCGTCAGATTTGGCATCAAGTTATAGAACTGAAACACAAAACCAATGTCGTGCCGTCGATATTCGGTAAGTTGTTTTTCGGTAAATCGTGCAATGTCCTGATTGCCAAACCAGATATCACCGCTAGTTGGGCTATCCATCCCGCCTAAGAGGTTGAGCAGGGTGGTTTTACCGGCGCCACTCGGGCCGACAATGACGATTAGCTCGCCCTTGTTGATATCGAAAGTTAAGCCATTTAGCGCAGTTACTACCACGCCATTAGCGCCGCCCGTCTGATATTTTTTATGAACCTCGCGGAACCGCACAAAGGCTTCCGGGGATACCCCGCTGGTCTGTCCTTCAACGATGACCGCCGCATTCGGATTAACAACAGCACGATTACTAGCGCCGCTTCCCCCAACGATATCCGGATTGCCAATAACCTCGATTTCCCCGCCATTCGCAAGCCGAG
>JGI24699J35502_11133570_pt1 | contig 12051 bp, 9 predicted proteins | sample TergutMp193P4_FD_35502 | JGI IMG/M metagenome (IMG submission 35502) | reverse complement strand
CCATCCAATCGCGCTGATCGGCGGCGCCACCGGTTTGATCGGCGACCCCCGCCCCACCACGGAACGCCCAATGCAAGACCCGCAAGTGGTCGCGTCGTGGGTAGAACGGCTCAAGCAGCAAATCAGCCCCATCCTAGATTTGACGGGCGACAACCCCGCCATCATCGTCAATAATCTCGACTGGACTAACCCCATCACCGCCATTCAACTGTTGCGCGACGTGGGCAAGTACTTTCGGATGTCTACCATGTTAAGTCGCGATATTGTGGCGCGGCGGCTGGCCTCAGATGAAGGTTTGAGCTTTACCGAATTTAGTTATCAACTGCTGCAAGCCCTCGATTTCCAAGAGTTGTTCCATAAATATGATTGCGTTTTGCAAGTTGGTGGTAATGACCAATGGGGCAATATGGTTGGCGGGGTAGAGTTCATCCGCAAGACGGACGGCGCTGCCGTAAATGTGCTGGCCACACCCTTGATTACTAAGTCTGATGGCACCAAAATGGGCAAATCTGAGGGTGGCGCAATATGGCTTGATCCAGAAATGTTGAGTCCTTATGCCTTTTACCAGTTCTGGCTAAATACCGCGGATGCCGATGTTATCCATTACTTAAAGGTATTTACGTTCCGTACTAAAGCCGAGATCGAAGCTCTTGAAAAAGAAACGCAAGAGAGTCCGCATTTGCGTACCGCTCAACGAGCGCTCGCGGGTGACTTGACGGCGTTGATTCACGGCCAAGAGGCGCTAGACGCAGCCATCTTTGCTGCCGCTGCGATTTTCGGGCGCGGTGACCTGCACGAACTATCGGAGCAGACACTGAAAGGTGTGGCCAGCGAACTTGAGAACGCCCCAGTGGAGATAGGCACACCGATAATTGACGCCGCCGTCGCAACTAAGCTGATGGCGTCCAAGACCGCTGCCCGGCGTGCCGTCCAAGAGGGCGGCTTGTACCTTAACAACGCGAAAGTTACCGACCCAGAGGCGGTGTTCACCGCCTCTGACTTCCTCGCGGATCACTATGCCATCCTGCGCCGTGGCAAGAAAACCCTAGCAGTCGCCACGCGGTAGCATCATCACTCGGGCAGGGCGCCCCGCAAGCGTTGTTCGGCAACATCGGAACCAAACCAAAACGTGGCCTATTGAACCGCCAGCATCCCCCCGCGAGCAGGCACAACGCTCGCGCCTACCTTGTGTCGCTCGGATTATGGCCTAGGTCTCATAACGATTCTGCAACACCAGCTTTTTCAACAGGCAAAGAGCGCTCCAGTTGTCTAAGGTGGTGCTTAGGTTCTATAAAAATCGTGAACCCATGGCGGATTTTTAGGAGGGGTGATGACGAGTGATGTCCTGAACTATCCGGACGACACCATGATTGGTGACGCTCCGTTAGTTGATAGGTTTGGTGGTGAAGAGCATGTCTCCAAGCGGAAGCGCCGCTTTGGCAGGCACCATGTTGGGCAGCGCAAGACGCCGTGGTACATCGCGTTTAAGCGCGATTGGCGGCTATATTCTATGGCTTTGCTGCCCCTAACGCAGATCATTCTGTTTTCTTATGTTTCCATGTTCGGTGCCATCATCGCGTTCCGGCGGTTCCGGGCTGGTGGCCCCTTGTGGGGCGATGAGTTTGTCGGACTGCAGTTTTTCCGAATGGCTTTCGCAACTCCGGCGTTCTGGCAAGCTTTCCGAAACACGATTATCCTCGGTGGTCTTTGGTTCATTATTGGGTTCCCGCTTCCGATTATCTTGGCATTGTTGCTAAATGAGGTGCGGAGCCGTAAGTTCAAGCGAACTGTCCAGACCATCACTTACCTGCCGCACTTCCTTTCCATCGTTATCGTTGCTGGTTTGGTATTGCAGCTCACTACTGCTACCGGTTCCATTAACCAACTGCTGGAATTCTTTGGATTGAACCGCATCCTTTTTATGCAGCATGCCTCGTGGTTCCGGCCAATCTGGATTATTTCCGAAGCTTGGCAAACGGTGGGTTGGGGTACCATTTTGTATCTGGCGGCGTTGTCCACAATCGACGATGGTCTTTATGAGGCCGCTCGTATTGATGGGGCCAACCGCTGGCAGCAAACTTGGCACGTTACGTTGCCCGGTATTCGGCCTACTATCGTCACTTTGATGGTGCTCAACGTAGGTACCTTTATGGCCGTTGGTTTTGAAAAGGTATTGTTGCTGCAAAATCCATTGAATATGGCAACCGGCGACGTAATTTCCACTTGGCTATTCCGGGTGGGTATTGGCGGTGGTCAGTTCTCACTTGCCACGGCAGTTGGCCTTGCCCAATCTGTTATTGGCTTAATTTTGATTTTGACCACTAACTTCATCTCTCGGAAACTCGTGGGGAGCTCATTATGGTAGACACAACTGCACCCATTGCGGAATACGTCGAAGAGGACTTTGTCGACGATACCGAAGTAACTACTCCAGACGTTTCTGGCATCCGTACTTCTTTAACTAACATTAAAGAAACCACTGGGATGAAGATATTCAAGTGGATTAACTATGGGTTCCTAACGCTACTTTGTGCCTTGACCATTTATCCCTTCATCAACCTGATCGCGATGTCGTTCTCATCGGACGGCGCTATCCGGGCCGGGCGTGTAAACGTGTGGCCGGTGGGGTTCAACCTCACCACGATTCGCGCGGTTATTACCGACCAAACGTTCTGGGTGAATTATCGGAACACGATTTTCTATACCATTGTGTATACACTTATCGCGATGTTCCTCACTACCACATTGGCATATGTGATTAGTCGGCCGCACTTACGCTTCAAGAGCTTAATTGTCGGTATGGCTGTGTTCACGATGTTCTTTTCTGGCGGTTTGGTTCCCCACTTCGTCGTGGTTACTCGGTGGTATGGGTTGCTGGGATCAATCTGGGCACTCATTTTGCCAGGCACGCTAAGCGTTTTCAACCTGCTGGTGATGAAGTCTTTCTTTGAGAACTTCCCAACAGAATTGGAGGAAGCTGCGTCCATTGACGGATTGAACACCTACGGGGTATTTCTGCGAATCGTATTGCCGCTTTCCAAGGCCGTGCTTGCCACGATGACGCTGTTCTATGCAGTAGGCATGTGGAATAGCTGGTTTGGGGCGATGCTTTTCATGCAGAATCGGCAATTCCAGCCGGTAACCATGTACCTGCGTAACCTCATCGCCGGTGCGCTGGCAGTCAGTGAAGTTGCAGATACTTCAGATGCCGCTCAGGTAGGCGCTAATATTCAAGCGGTCACTATGTTGCTCACAGTGCTGCCGATTATGTTGGTTTACCCGTTCGTGCAGAAGTATTTCGTTTCCGGTGTGATGCTGGGATCAGTCAAAGGTTAGTTGCCCAAAGCCTGTAATCAGGCCAGATCATACTACTCCCGCCCTGCTACCAAAGGGCGGGAGTAGTCTTTGTTATACTTAGATTTATGTCAGAGCCAAAATATGGCGTCGCCGTTCCAAGCGATGAAATCCCTTATATTGATGACGCTTCGCCGTTTGACCCGCCACCCACTACCCCTTATGCGCCGGTTCCCGGTGAGGTGGGCAAAGGTTCGATCGGGAAAATGTCTAAGGTCATTTATTGGTATGGCATAATGTCGGCGCTGCTTGCGTTAACCGCGTTGCCCTCACTGGTGATCGCATTTTTATTGGCGCAAGATGCCTCTAATATCCCTTTGTTTGCGCTAGCGATGTTGCCGCTGGGCCCTGCCATTTCGGCTGCACTTTACACCGTGCGGGCGCGGTATCGTAGCGAGGACGCCGGGCCGTGGCGGGCTTTCTGGCGCGGTTATCGGCTTAACTTCTTTACGGTACTTAAGTTTTGGGTTCCAGCCCTGATATTGCTCGGGATTATTGGCTTCAGCTTAGCATTCGGTTATCTGATGGCCCTTTCATTGCCTTACCGCATCGGGTTATTCATTGTGGGCGGCTTGGTTGTGGTGATAGCGATGCACGCGGTCTCGATTGCGACTTTTTTCAACTTCCGGTTTACCGACACCCTTCGGCTCGCGGCTTATCAGTTATTTACCAACAAGCTTGCCACTGTTGGGATGCTAGTGGTGGCCGTTTTGGCCTTTGGGTTGCTGTGGTTTGCAAATGAATTTGTGTTATTACTTGCCGGGGGCTTGCTAGCCATCTTGTGGTTCCAACAGGAGCGCCCGGTGTTAAACAGTATCTACCACCAGTTTACGGTGCCAAACGCCTAAGGCCCCGCCCAACCTTTTCGGGACGTGGTAGTGGGTAATAGTATTGAAGGTCATGCTTCGGGAGCATTTCCTGTCAGTTTTGTGGCTAAAATGACTACCGGAAACCGGGGCAATATCCGTCGCTAGTTGCGTTTCGATGTGGTAGATTACGTGATATGCGATATTTGAAGCCACTCCTCTTTTTGCTTGGCCTTGCCATCATCATCGGTCTGCTTTGGCAGTTCGGCCCGTGGAATCTTGCTGTACCGTGGCCATTTGTCCGGGCGTTCCTGATTGCTATTGGCAGCATTTTGACGTTGCTTGCGATTTCACTGTTCATATCTTGGGTGCTTGACCGGCCCAATCGTATTGAAGCTGCGCGGGAACGGGAACTTGTATTGCAAAGGCATGCCCTAGTTGAGGCTCCGGTGGTGGTAGAGGCTCCCATTGAGTACATCATCGAACAAGATGGTACTGACCTACGCTAACTAAGGCTGGTAACCGCTGAGCGTTTGCAGCCAGCACTAACTGGCACGTGCGAAAGGGCAGCCAACGCATTTCGCTGGTTTCGTTGTCGGCTCGGTACCGGGGGCGCAGGTTACGCAAAGCAAACCAAGTTGTCCGGCGGGGGTGACCACCCCTTGTTGTACCCAATGGTCTAGCGCTAGATCGGCTAGCCCTTGGTCTATCCCTAGTGTGGTCGCTAACTTATCGGTAGCTACGCCAAGCCGCAAGGCTGTGAGCACTCTTGTTAGTGGATTACTATCGGGTGACTCAACTGGCTGGCGGTTTACTATTTTTTGGTGAGTGGCTAGTTGATGCTCTGATGCTCGGAACATTGCTGTTCTTGGTGCCGTGGGCGTGGGCGGCGTATCAAGCGGTGTCGCCTTGGCAAATGTCCGGCTCATGTGAACACTCGGAACAGTTGAAACGTCAACACCGCAAGAACCCAAGCGAGTACAATCTGTCCGCCCATGGAAGCCGCTGCCCACCGCCAGCCGAACTGTCGCCGCTGAGTGGCAACCGTGGCTAGACAGGGAGTATTGGCGAGCACCAACACCAAAAACGCGGCAGCCGCAGCAGTTGGATAACCGCCAGAACTCTGCGCCAACGTCTCGTGGAACCGTGCAGCGAGCCAATTTTCGTTGGACAGCGCATTACCATTGCCATAAACGCTTCCGTTACCAGTCTCGCTGACGCCTGCTGCGCCAGTGCCGACAGCTTCATTAGCGCCCAACGTCTGGGCTAAAGCGCCAACAGTGGCTTCTTTCGCAATGAAGCCAGTAGCCAGCGCCGACGTTATCCGCCAATCGTCAAGGCCAGCAGGCGCTAACGCTGGGGCGACTGAGCGGGCCGCGCGCCCATAAAGCGAATACTCGATAGGCACTTGGGCGAACCGCACATCAGCAGCCCGTCCAGCAGCACCGGGGGCCGGAATTGCCGAGAGCAGCCAAACTAAAACTAACACTCCGGCAATCACTCCACCGGCGCTCTTGATAAAGTCAACTACTCTGGTAAAGCAAGTTTGGATTATGAACTTTAGTTTCGGGAAGCGATATGCTGGTAAGGCGAGCACTAACGGCTGGGTGGATTGCAAACTTCTGAAAAGCGTCTTGTGTAAAAGAAAACCGCCCAGTACCACAAGTGTTGCCGACAAGAAATACATAGCGAATATGACGGAACCAACGTGACCTGGGAAAAAGGCGGCGGCAACTAAAACGTAAATGGTTAACATCGCCGGACAAGAGGTCAATGGAACCAATAGACCCGTCAAAAGTCGACGTCGAGCATCGGGAATTGTTTTAGTGGCTGCGATAGCTGGTACGTTACAACCAAATCCAATAACTAACGGCACCATCGCGCGCCCGTCCAGCCCCAACTTGCGCAGCGCCCGGTCAGTCACATAAGCCGCCCGCGCTAAATAGCCAGAATCCTCCAACAGGGTGATGCCTAAAAACACTAACGCTAAAAGGGGAGTGAAGCTTAATACGGTACCAACCCCGGTCAAAATGCCATTCACTAAAAGCGATTGCACCCAACTACCATCGGGCGTAATGCTCTGTAATAGGCGAGTGACCGGGCCGTCAAAAAAGCCTGCGATACCGTCCACGAGTGGCGTCGCAATGGTGGTGGTGAGTTGAAATACCAGCCACATGATCAGCGCAAACATCGGAATGCCGAGTAGCGGATGGAGCAGCAGCCGGTCTAGTCGGTCGGAAAACGACCTTACGGGCTGCCCAAGGTTGCTGGCAGGTAGGGTGGCGGCTAACACTCGCTCAGTCCACGCGAAGCGGTCGGCGGCCTCCGTATCAAACTGCGGATCATTTGCATCCGTATTCGGCTCAATCGCAGCGGTGCCCAAGGTATTACCGCACCGGCACTTTTTTTGGTGATTCGTAGCAGCGTTACCCCCACCAGCGACATTCGACGTTGCGCTCCGAACCCTAGTGCGAGGCTCTTTCAACGCAAAGTATTTCCCGGCGGCTTGGTATTTCGGCCAACCTACCCCGTCACGTTCCTCTATGGCATGGTGATCACATTCGCAACCCTGCTCAGTACTTGGCTGGGTTGCGGAAAGCTGGAGCTGTTTCGTCATCGTGGCGATAAAAGCAGACAATCCGGTGCCCGAGCGCGGGTCAACCGCTACTAACGGCACCCCAATCCCATCCGCCAACGCAGTCAAATCGGGGCGAACCCCGCGGGTAGCCGCAACATCCAGCATAGTAATGGCCGCAATGACGGGAATTCCCGTGTCCAACACTTGCGAGAGCAGATATAGCGATCGGGCGAGAGCAGTCGCGTCTAGGATAACGACGATAAGGTCGGCGCCTTCTTGGATAAAGGAGCTAGTCACTCGCTCATCAGGCGATCGGGCGATTAGCGAATAAGTACCCGGTAAATCGATTAGCTCAATATTTAGATTATGGTTACTAAACCCGAGCGACTTATTACTCAGGCTATCATTAATGCCGCTCTGCCAAGTTCCTTTTTGTAGCTCAACGGTAGTGCCGGGCGCGTTCATTACTTTGGCTCTTGCGCCGGTTAGCGCGTTAAAAAGCGTGGACTTCCCAGCATTTGGATTGCCTACTAATGCGACCTGCAGCGATCGTGAGTGTGCGGCTGGTTTTGCGGGAGCCTGTTGCGGCGTGTTGAGATCCCGAAGGCTTGGGGTGGCTGCCGTCATGCGCGGGCGAGCATCCGACGGGCGTTCCAACTAAAGGTGCGTAACCGGGTAGATGTAGTGGCGCCGTTTTTCACCTGTGGGCGTTTGGAGGTGGGTTGTAAGTCAGCGGAGCCGACAAGAGCGGTGTTGTCGGTTGCGGATTGGGGCAGCACAGCGATACACGCACAAGTATGGCCGTCTATTGCGAACCGATCTGAGCCTAGCGCTACGACCCGAGCCCCAGAAGCCCCACAATTTACTATGTGTAACACTGCGCCTTCACGGATGCCAAGTTCCCGTAACCGGTTGCGCTCCCCGTCGTCAAGGTCAATCCAGCGCACCTCAACGGCACTGCCCATTGCGCAACCTAAAAGATCCATGACCCTAATATACTTATTATCCCACTAAGAACCAAGTGAAATGTCCGTCACAAGGTGATCGAAAATACCCTGAACGCGAACAACTGCATTCGCCCGACTTTTACGCCGGTGTTGTCGGTAGTTTAATATCTGCCTCAGGGGCCGGATTAGGGCCAAAGGCTTCATCGGCGATTTCGCCCAATAAATCTCGCGATGGGATAAAGAACAATTGGCCGCTGATGATTTGCGAGAACGATAGCAAGGCGTCATTTTTATCCAGCATTTGTTGCAACATGGCTTTGGTGATTGTCCAATGCCGCGAATAGCCAATGAACATCGTGCCAGTATAGTTATGGGCAGGGTCAGAGAACGGCACGTTCATGCGCACGATTTTCTTTTCCTCGCCATCTTGCTCCAGTTTAGAAGCGACGTTATGGGCAGCGGGGTCGGCTGATTTTTCGTCATCCTCTAACTCAATATCGGAAAACTTATGCCGACCAATAAACTTTTCTTGGGTTTCAGTAGTGAAAGAATTCCACGTGTCCATATCGTGTACCCATTTTTGCAAAAAAGCGTATGAGCCATTTGCGAAGGTGGCGTCCTCGTCCCCAACTATTGCCCATTGTGGTGAGTCGGCCATCGCCGGAGCCTCAGTACCGTCAATAAAGCCAATAATCGCGCGGCCCTCTAAATACCGAAAGCCGTGGGTTTCATCTTGGACCGTGGTTATTGGGCGTAAAAATTGCATAAATTGGGTGACGCACTCATATACCACGGCGTCATTGCGTGCCCGGACGTGCAAAAAGATATCGCCACCCGTGGCTGGCATGGTGTGTTTATCCGAAGCCAAACCGCCAAAGTTCTCTAACTCAGCAGGTATTGGCGCCCCGGGAAATAACCACTTCCAAGCATCAAGCGAAAAGCCGATGGTCACTAACAAATCGTCATGCTCATTACGAATCCGTAAACTACGAATAATGGACTGCGAGCGATCTGCGAATTCGGTAATGGTCTCGCGTTCTGATTCTTGGTCTTTTCGATTTAGCTTAAGCACCACAAAGTCAACGGCCTCACCCACATCCTTCCAAACGTCTTGCGCCTTAGCGGCGTCCACGATTAAGCCGGGATGAGTTGTGCCCGCAGGGGCCAGAGTGGTGCCTTCTGACATGGTTTTCTCCAGATGTAGTAATCAGCGCTTATACCTGCGCTGGTGTTTCGGTCATAATCAGTCAACACAGGCTACCAGCGGGCGAGGATGACTGGCGACAACACGCCGCGTTGGCGCTCTGGTTGCCCACTTCTAAAACAAAGTGCAAATTTGTGTCGTGTGGAAGCGCGAATTGCGCCAAGATGTCAGTAGGCTGGGATAGACATCTTACATCAGCAGTTTGCGTCTGGCGGGTCGGCAGCGGTGCGGCAGGGGCAGCTGGAACAAAGGGCTTTCAAGGCGGGAGCGAGCACGATGAATAGGACTGGAACTGCGAGATTCGCAACGGTGGGGCTGGCGGCTGCGTTATTGTTCGCCGGTTGTGGCCCGCCGCCGGATGCTGGGGCGGCAACGGGCGGAACGGATTGTCCCGTGCAAGTGGTTGAGGGCTTTTTGCCGTGCATAGTATCTGGTGAGGGCGGGTTTAATGACCGCTCGTTTAACCAGTTAGCCTTTGAGGGGATGCAGGATGCGGCGCGGCAACTGGGCATTGGTACTTTCCCGAATGTCCAATCCAATTCGGCTTCTGACTATATCCCAAATATCCAATCGTTATTACAGCAAAGTTGCTCGCTTATTACGGCGGTCAGTTTTGATCTAGCTCCGGCGGTGGTGTCCTTTGCCACGCAAAATCCGGACGTGCATTTCTTGTTAGTTGATGATGATGCCGTAGGTGCTTCCGCTGATGCTGGTCTGGACGGGGTGCCGCAGAACATTAAGCCGATTTTGTATGACACTGCCCAAGCCGCATTTTTGGTGGGCTATTTGGCGGCCGCCTATTCCTCGCGCCCCGGTGGTGCCGCCCATGTTGGCACTTTTGGTGGGATGGCGTTCCCAGCGGTAACCACATTTATGGATGGGTTTAGGCAAGGGGTGTTGTATTACAACGACGTCAATAACGCGAACGTGCAATTCACTGGCTGGGATGGGGCGAATGGTTCCTTTACCGGCGCTTTCCAACCAGATCAAACAGCGCAAACCATGGCGCAAGGCTTAATTGACCAAGGCGTTGATGTGTTATTGCCGGTGGGCGGCCCAATTTACCAGTCTGCCGTCGCTGCGATTCAAGGCGCTGGGCGGCCAGTGGCTTTGATTGGGGTAGACGCCGACTTATTCGAGACCGACCCATCCACACAGCCCTATGTGCTCACCTCAATTCTGAAAAACTCATCGGCAACCGTTGAGGCAGTGGTAGTGGATGCGGCCAGCGGGCGCTGGGATCCGACGCCATTTATCGGTACCTTAGAAAACGACGGCGTTGGTGTGGCACCATTCCACAATTTCGACGATGAAATCTCACCCGAGCTGCGGGAGCGGATTGAAGAGTTACGCCAACAGATCATTGACGGCACATTGGTAGTGGATTCGTACTTGAATTAGGGGCTTGGTATGAGGCTTGAACTGCGCAATATCACTAAGCGCTTTGGTTCGTTTGTCGCGAACGACCACATCAACTTAGTGGTAAATCCCGGCGAGATACACTGCTTGTTGGGTGAGAACGGTGCGGGCAAATCCACCTTAATGAATGTGCTTTATGGGTTATATCAGCCTGATGAGGGCGAGATACTACTCGATGGCCGGGTGCAGCACTTTAAGGGTCCAGGCGACGCGATGGCCGCTGGCATTGGGATGGTGCATCAGCACTTTATGTTGGTGCCGCCGTTCACGGTAGCCGAGAATGTGGTGCTGGGCAACGAAAAGACTAAAGCCGGGGTGGTGCTTGACCTTAACTCGGCACGGCAGCGGGTGCGGCAATTGGCTAAGCAGTTCGGCTTCCATTTGGATCCCGATGCGCGGGTTGAGGATTTGCCAGTTGGCGTGCAGCAGCGGGTTGAGATTGTAAAGGCCTTGGCGCGGGACGCCGACGTGCTGATTTTTGATGAGCCAACTGCTGTGTTGACCCCCCAAGAAACTGATGAACTCATGGCCATCATGCGGCAGTTGCGGTCTGAGGGCAAAGCAATCATTTTCATCACCCATAAACTGCGTGAGGTGCGAGCGGTGGCTGACCGGATCACCGTGATGCGACTGGGCAAAATTGTGGGTCAGGCTTTGCCAAGTGCGAGCGATGCTGAGCTAGCGGCAGCGATGGTTGGCCATGCGGTCTCGCTCAAAGTGGATAAAGGCGCGCCTAATCTAACGCAAAACTCACTTGTGGTTAAGGATTTGGTGGTCACTAATCCAACCGGTCAAGTAGTAGTGGATAATGTCTCGTTCACTGTTCGCGGTGGCGAGGTATTGGCGATTGCCGGGGTGCAGGGCAACGGTCAGACCGAACTCACCGAGGCTTTAGTGGGGTTGCAGCCCAAAGCTACTGGCTCTATTAAACTAAACGGCAAAGAAATGATAGGCCGCAGCCCCCGGCAATTCCTGAAAGCCGGAGTTGGGTTCATTCCAGAGGATCGCAATCAAGACGGGATGGTTGGTAGCTTTACTATTGCTGAAAACTTGATGTTGAACCGAGCCAGATCTAAGCCATTTGTGCGGGCGGGGAATTTGCAACTTGGTTATCGGGACAAGTTTGCGAAATCGAAAATACAAGAATATGACGTTCGGGCGCAGGGTATCCACCAAACCGTAGGCAGCCTATCTGGCGGTAATGCCCAAAAGGTAATTATCGCGCGGGAGCTTTCTAAGCCATTGCGGCTTTTTGTAGCGGCACAACCCACCCGGGGTGTTGATGTGGGTGCAATCGAGTTTATCCATAAACGCGTTATCGAAACCCGCGACGCTGGGATACCGGTGGTTGTAATTTCTACCGAGTTAGATGAGGCAGCGGCGCTGGCAGACCAAATATTGGTAATGTATCGCGGCGGCATAGTTGGGATTGTCCCTGCGGACACTCCCCGTGAGGTATTGGGGTTGATGATGGCCGGAATTCCACCAAAGCAAGCAGCGGCAGCAGCCCAGCACCACGGGGCCACAGCAGGTGGCACACCGACAGTTCCGGTTGCACCGGTACCGGCTGCGCCAACTTCGGCGTCCCCGGCGGCGGAACCAGCTCACGGCAAAGTGGCACCCGGAAGGGTATCAAGTGCCGGGGTGGCAGCGGTTGGGAGTTGGGTGCCTACCGAGGTGAAGGGCGCGGCTCCCGTTCGGCCAAGTGGGCCGCCGGTTGAGCCGGTGGCGCCGGGCCGGGTA
>JGI24699J35502_11133569_pt1 | contig 12051 bp, 12 predicted proteins | sample TergutMp193P4_FD_35502 | JGI IMG/M metagenome (IMG submission 35502) | reverse complement strand
ACTTTCTTTTTAACGATGAAAAAGCCCTCACGCGGATCGACATGAGCGAGTATGGAGAGAAGCACTCTGTAAGCCGTTTAATCGGCGCGCCGCCGGGCTACGTCGGTTATGAGCAGGGCGGTCAGCTCACCGAGGCGGTCAGACGGCGTCCCTACAGCGTGATACTTTTTGACGAAATTGAAAAAGCGCACCCCGAAGTCTTCAACGTGTTTCTGCAGATACTCGACGACGGTCGCCTGACGGACGGACAGGGGCGCGTTGTCGATTTCAAAAACGTAATCATCATAATGACGAGCAACCTCGGCTCGGACTTGATCCTCGAAGCAAAAGAACCGCAAACACTGCGCAATTCTCTTTTGGAACTTCTCAAACAGAGTTTCAGGCCGGAGTTTCTCAACCGCATTGACGAGACGGTAATTTTCAACAGGCTTGGCAAGGGCGAAATTGGCAAAATCGTTGATATTCAGCTAACGAGGTTGGCGGAGCGACTGGCGGAGCGCAAGATCACGCTCAAGTTGACTGACGCGGCAAAGGCCCTGCTTGCCGAGCGCGGCTATGATCCTATGTTTGGAGCACGTCCTCTCAAGCGCACGATTCAGAGCGACCTTGAAAACCCGCTGGCAAAGCAGGTAATCGCGGGCGTTATCCACGAAGGGGATACTGTTACTGCGGATGCGGACAAGGGCGGGATTGTTTTTAAGAAGAAGTAAGCAAAAATGCCCCGATACGAATGCAACGGCGGTTTTTTGTGACACATAAAGGATGTTATGTGAAAGTTACGCAGAAATTATATATAGGATATAATATAAATAATGGAATAAAAAAATATTGAAATAGTCTTTATAAAATGGTATATTATGAATAGAATTAATTTCCATATAGAAATTATATAATTTGTCGGCGGAGACATTAAAGCCGTAAAGGAGTTTCTTATGAAAAGAAAGGTAGTTGTTTTGTTAGTTGTAGGGGTTGTATTATTTGGGGTTTCCGCGCAAAGCGCAAACGCGCAAAACATGGGACAGAGAATTATTGGAACATGGATTGATAATGAAAGAAGAACATGGGTTTTTAATGCTAATGGGACTGGAACAGAAACATCTGGTAGTGATGTTTATCAGTTCAAATTTGGTGTTACTGATACACAGTTAGCTATTACAGACTCAAATGGTAATGATTTAGAAGTATATAACTTTTCGATATCTTCTGACGGAAGAACTTTAATTTTAGATGGAGTTTTTTACGATGATGGTCGTATCGTGAGGGGTATTTTTTGGTTGACAAAAAGATAAAAATACGGAACAAACCGCCAGACCACCCACAAAATTTACCAAATTTGGTAAATTCGGGCAGTTTGGGCTTATCCCCAAACCGCTCGAATACTCCCCCGAACGGTCGTATTGCATTATCACCAAAATTGCACCATACTTTATCCATGACCGAAACAGTACAGGCAGAATTGGATAAACTAAAGGAACTCATCATCAATGCTATTCCCGTTGAGCAAATATACCTTTTCGGTTCCTACGCTTACGGAACACCCCACAAAGATTCCGACCTTGACCTGTATGTGGTAATAAAAGACGATTTTCCACTGCGTGATCTTGACGCAGGTCTGCAAATCCGCATGGCTATTGACCGCAAAAAGTCCATGCCCGTTGATATTGTCGCAAAAAAGAAAAAAGATTTCGTGAATCGGCTGGACGATCTTACACTGGAGCGGATAGTAAACAGGGACGGGGTACGCATTTATGGCTAAACATCCTAAACAAACGAGCACACCGGAAGACTGGAGAATACTGGCTGAGAGGGATATGTCTGTTGCTGATTACCTTGCGGTAAATATGAGACCGATTCCGTCAGAGATCATCGCCTTCCACTGTCAGCAGGCTGCGGAGAAGTACCTGAAAGGCGCTTTGGTAATTTTGGAAGAAGAGCCTCCCTATATTCATGATTTGATGCAACTCTGTAAACTTACAGAAAAGCACCGTCCGTCTTTTGTGAGTATATCCTCTCTTTGTTCGATAATAACTCAGTTTTCGGGGCAGCCACGTTATGATAGAGGCTTAAGCCTTTCTGATGAAGATGTGCGCCTTGTTCTTAGCCACACAAAAACAATTAATTAAGCGTTTTTAGCCGCATATTTCTTTCGTTTGTCGCGCCTAACAATGAGTTCGCCAATGAGATTATTGTGTCTTTGTTTCCGGTTGAAACAGCACTCTCAAGCCCATTGATGGATTGAAGTATTTGGTTTTCCATTTGAATTAAATCAGGGTGTGATTTTACAGGACTTGAATAAATTGCGTCATACACTCTTTCGACTTTCTTCTTCGTTTCTTTGTCGCTGATATTTTCCAACAACCCTTTCAGTTTTGCGGAAGCGTCCTTAACATACGCAATTTGATACTGCCGTTTTTCCTCTACATCAGCCGTATGTTCATTGGCAATTAAATTGGAAATCAATATGATACCGTATAATCCGGCAATGCAAAGCTGAACCAACAATGCGGCATTATAACTGTCACGGGAAACCAATATAAAGATTATGCCCGTAACAAACTCTATAAGGAAATAAACCGATGATATTGAGTAAAGAGAAAAGCCAAATACTGCCGAACTTTTCCCTTTACGAATCAAGACCGGTGTGAGCAATAACATGAAATACGCAAAGTGAATAAAGCCGTAGGATATCCATACAGATACATTATGCCCAACGCCGCCTATTACAAAGAAAAAGACATTGAAAATTACCAAAAAGATAAGGTCGAGAATAAACCATAAAACATTTGTCTTTTTCACATCGTACCTCCCTTACATCCGGCTCATAATTTCCGCTTTTTTAGCGTCGAATTCAGCTTGTTCAATCAATCCGAGATCAAGCATATCTTTTAACTTCTTCAGTGTAGTAACAGGGTCATCAGTTCCGCCGTTCGGTGTTACTGGCGTGTCTGCTGATTTTTGAGTAAATCTGCCGGAGGGTTGCGGAGCGGCAGGAGGAGGAGACTGCTGTTGCATGGGCATAAACATTTGTTGTGCCATGTTCCCAAAAACACCACCGGCTGCTACGCCCATACCTAGCCCTGCCCCGGCGGCAGCCACTCCGCCAGAACCCGGATTGGCGGCAACCGTACCAAGAATATTTGCCGCTTGCTGCCTGCCCCAGTCATTGCCGAGAACATCCATAACACCTTTGTCGGCCTGTGCGTTGCGCATTTTTGCGATAGCGTCCATCCCGATTTCGTCATAACGGCGGCGCAATTCGTCATCGTCAATGTCAAGCGCGGCAATCGAAAACTTAATTATTTTCAAACCGTAATCTTCGAACACTTCGCCGAGGAACGGTTCTACTGTTTCCGTGAATTCTTCAATGCGCGCTTCTATTCCGAGAAGTTCGGTTTGTGTTTCATTGAGGGCACGGGTAATGCTTGACTTTATTTTGCTTTGAAATTCGTTTGCGAAATAATCATCCAAAAGTTCCTGCTGCGCTTGAGAGGAGATATTGTTTCCTAAAAGTTTCGTCAGGAATTTTTGCGGGTTATCAATTTGAATCTTGTACGCACCCCGTGCGCGGAGTTTTGTGGCAATACCGAGCAGCTTATCGCGTACTTGAATGGGCGAGGATGTTCCCCATAGAATTTCCATGCTGTGCGCTTTACGGACGAAGTACACAACACAGTTGAATGTGCTTATCCCACCGGTAAAAGCGTTACGCAGGCGGCTGATAAACGGGTAATTCTCGGTTGAGAGCTTGTATGTACCGTTATCAAAGATTTGCTCAATAACGCCGCCCTTGATAAAAATAGCTTCTTCGCCTGGCATGACAATGAGTGTTGAGTTGGTATTAAAATCTTCTTCCGGCTGCCGCCAGATGAGAAGATCTCCGGAACCAGAGTTTTTGATAACATCCGCCCAGTGTTTTTTACCGCCGACATAGGCGGATTCGTTGGGGTTTTTATTGAATAGCGCCATATATTTATTTCCTTAAATTAAGATTTTTCTTCATTAGGGTCATCCAATGCTGAATTTAGCTCTGATGCCTCTCTGCTTTGCTCTCTATTCTCCAGTTCCTGTAACTGTGCAAACTGTGCCAGATCTACATCTATTTGTTGATTTGGATTGCTATACTCCTGAAATATGGCATAATCCACAGGGGCGTCATGCCCATTCATATCTTCCATCTGAGCATATTGTGAATATATTGGTGAAGCTAACGCGCCAAGAGCACTCATGCCTGCTCCCAATCTTTCTCCCCATGATCTATCCTTACTCATGGATAAATTATCCGCGTCCGATTTTGCAAGTATTTCTTTTTGTCCTTCAGGCGCGTTCAAATCCACACCGTTATCGTTTGCCAAATCACCACCAAAATCCGTACCGGTTTTGCTGCCAACAACACTCCCGGTATCCTGGCTTATGTCGCCGCTTACGTCAAAATTTTTAGCCATAGCCCTACTTCCTCGGAAATCCTTCCGCAATTATACGTTTGCCATTATCTGGACGTTCTCTTAGAGTAACCAAAAAGTTGTATACCCCGACCCCATCCATGAATGGGGCGAGCTTGGAAATTTTCTCTGCGGTATACCCTTCAATCGTCAGGGGATTATCCTGCGGATACGCTTGCTTCTCGATCCATTCTTCAAGTTCGGCACATATGTCATCGTGTTTTTCAAACGGCGACGCTATTTTTGCTGCCGCTTCCGGTTTTTGATTACGCATATCTACTAAGTAATTAACAATTTTTTCCATCATTAAACAGCTCCTTTCATTCCAGCCAGTCTGTCTTTGAAGCCCTGAGCAAATTCTCTTGCCTCAGTCTCAACCATTTGATTTTGGTAACCCTCAAAATCATATTCCGGGCTTATGTAATTGTCAAAACCCTCTTGATATTCACGTCCCTTTTCGCTTGATGGGTCCATGGCACATTGTTGCTGATAGGCGTGCCACATTTCATGGGCGACAGTATCGGCGGCTTCGACGGAGTCGTCAAGCATATTTTCGTTAATCTCCAGCGTGTTTGTTTCGGGATTATACCCTCCGTATTCGCCGTCGCTCATATCGTCCCGGAAAACAATTTCAGGCGGATTTCCGTTACCGGTAGCATCGGCGACATAATCAGCCAAATCGGTCATGGATTGCTTTTGTTCTTCCAACGATAAATCACTCCACTTATCTTCCTGGAAATTATCCAGCGCAGAATCTAATTGTTCAGAACAGGCGTTCAGATCAACCCCTAAGTCATTTGCAAGATCGCCGCCGTGATCTGCTCTGGCGTCGATACCACTTTTTATGTCAGATCGATTATCTGCTCCAATGTCACAGTCCATATCAAAGCCTTCGCCCATTATCTCTCCTCAAACCTTCGACAAAGTTACCTGAACAGTTGCGTCTGAAATACTAATTTTCGTTCCATATCTGATCCGCCGCATCAGGTGAAGCTCAACGCAGACAAGCAAATGCTGGTCAAACGGCTCATCATTTAATTCCTGTTTTATCAATGCGGTTATTTGCTGAAATACGTCTTTGACAATTTTTGAATCATCGCTGTTCGGCCTGAAGTTTTTAACAAATATTCGCCGTGCTATTTCGCGTCCTAAAATCCGTTTGTGATAATCACATTCTTTGGCGCAATATCGGCAATAACCACATTCAGGATATGGGCGCAATTTATCTTTGCGGTCATTCCAGTATGTAGAAAGTGATTTAATCCCTTCGTCAGAAAGCGTAATATTAATGTTATTTGCAAGACGGTAGTCCTCTGTTTTTATTTCCTCCGGCTCGTCAAGTTTTCCGAAGAACAGGAACGCCTCTCCTGGTTTCAGCTTCGCAAGCCGTTGTTCCTGAGTTTCGTTCATGTTGGAACTGTCCGCGAGTATTTGTTTGTCGTTTGCCTCTACCAAACGAAAAGCCAGTTTTATGTCGGTAAATGCCACAACATCGGTTGTTACCTTGCGCGGCGACTGGTCGGCTATAACTATACCTACGCCGTAAGAGCGGATTTCTGCAAGCATGCGCTTGATCAAACCTTGAGCGATGGCGCTTGGGTTCGCTTCGCCTTCCCCTACGTTGGTGTCAGAATCGAGCAGGACATGGGCTTCTTCCAAGAGGATCACATTGCGTAAACTGCCTTCCCCTATATAATTGCTGTTCACATACGCTAAAATCGATAGCAATAACAGGGAAATAATCAAAGCTTTTTGATCGCTGTTCTCGACTGCCGCAAGTTCAATGACTGTCGGTTTTGTCAGCAAGTCCTCAATCGGAATAGAAAAATAATTGTCAAACAAATTAACAAGACTCTGTAGGCGTACCAATCCGGCGCGTCCGATGTTCTTTGCGTCGCCGGTATATCCAATTGCGTCAAAAGTTTCCTCAAAACACTTGATAAAGTCGGTAATATTGAATATCCGCCCTTTGTCATCGCTTGTGTACGTGTCAAGCCAGCGGAAATCCGAATAGCAGTTGTTTACCGCTTCCTCAAAAATCTTGTCGAGCGGCGTGGACATGGATACCGCCGCCGCGAACGCCGTTTTCAGTGTTGATTTATATGTTTCCAATTTTACGTTTTTAGGCGGCACAAAAGGATTGAACACGAAGGGCGAGATAAAGTTCTTGCCCGGCGTAAACACCTGCAAATCGGGAATACTCTGCACTAAAGCACGATATTCATTCTTTGCGGGTTCAATCACCAGGAATGGTATCTGATGGTCTTTCCACAGACGGTCAAGCAGACCAACCGAGAACGTCGTTTTGCCCGAACCAGGCGTTCCTACTATTAACATATGTTTTGTAAGGTCTTTCAGCGAAATGCCGATGGTATCGCCGTGGGATGAGGATTTTAGTGTTCCTACCATTATATCGCCGCCGCCGACAACATTATCCGCATAAGTCCGGCTTGTCTTGCCCGATTCATTTACGGCAAGCCCCGCAAAAACAGTATCGCTACCGACAGGAAGCCGGAAGAACTCCGACGCTTCCTCCGCTGTGATGACATAGGGCAAATTATAGAAAGCATTCAGGTTCTGCCCCGTATTCCAAATGGATGGATTTCTATCAGTACCGAGAATCACCTCATGAACTGCCCATGGAAGCGGATAGAAATTATCGTCTTTGCGTACATCGCCGGAAGAAAGAGAAATAATGCGAAGTTCGCTGCCGTTGTTTAATTGCGCAAGTATCCTCGTAGCAATAGCGTTTGCCGCGCTTTGCGTACCGTAGACAAGTATGTTATAGGCGAACTGCGCCGTGTTTTTATTACGGGAGTAATATTTATATGTTTCGGCGTGTTTTTCCGCCAACGCAAAGCTGAGATTACCGATCCCCTGCTCCATAACACCTTTAGAAAGCGTATCCAGCATTTGCGCGTTTCTATCTACAACCGCCGTTTCTTCGGCGGAGTATGTAACGGGTATCAATTGAAAAGAAATAGCGCAGTTTGGATAATCAATGAGCGAACTTACAACACGGCTGAAGTCGTTTTCCGTGACGGGTATTCGGTCAAATGCAAAGCAATAGGGCAGCAGATTGTTTTGCAATGCCTCCAGCCGCTCATTTTTAACTACAGCTTTGATTGATTGGCCGTTTATATTACGGATACGGGAAGCCAATTCTTTGAAATCGACATCCCGGTATTCATATTTTCCAAAGTCAAGCGTCGCTTTGCAAATCCGCATTAGCGACGTTATTGTATTTTCAATATCCGCATTGGCATTACCTATGGCGCGGATAATTATGTGCAATGATATAGAAGCCTTGTACGGCTGGTTTTTAACCTCCTGTGTTGACCATAAAAGCTCTAACGAAATGTCTTTGCAGATGCCGGAAGCGTTCTTATAGGTTTGAAAAATCTCTGATAAAAGGCGCGCCATATCCTGCTTGTATTCGGTGTCGATATTGGCGATTGCTGAGAAGCGCTTTTGAAGGACAGACAAATGGGGGACAGTTGTAATCTCGATCGTACCCAAGCCTATGCGCTCACCGTTGGCGAGAGCGGTTATTGAAATTAACATAAATATAAAACCTCTTCATCTATATGGATAAAGCGGGCGACTATTATCTTCATCGGTCGTGATTTAACAACAATCGCCCGGCATCCTTAGTTTTTTACTGTGTTAGTCAAAATGCGCTCGCATCGCCAGTGACTTCTTCATATATGCCGCGTAAAGCCTTCTTTTGTTCTTTGAATCGTTGTACAACATTAACATCTGGCAACTGAGCTTCAATATCGTCAATCTCCTTCTGGTATTTAACTCTGACTTCCGCTACTTGCGCCTCTACTTGCGCCTTATATAGTTTCTCCTTTTTGAAAAGTAGCACCAAAGGAACAATGGACCCAGCAAGACCAAGAATTAAACAGATAGGGTGCAGCGCGCTAGCTAAAATAATACCCCCAGTCATTGATGCACACATGCCGAAAAATAGTCCAACACCTTTCGAAACGGGAATTGATGTCACTTCTTGTTCCATTGACTGTTTTTTTTCTTCAAGAGCTTTCTGAGCTTTCTGATGTTGCATATACAGTTGCATATCCATAGGCATTCCTTCGTGGAAGGTCTTTTGTCCATCGCCAGTTACCCAAACCGAATATTCTTTGCCACCATACATAAAAACAACACGGTACAATCCCAGAAAGACACGCGTGGTATCTTTCTGTATATTAGCGCCACCCATTTGTAAATCGCGAGTTTTTTGCTTCGCCAAGCTGTCTTCCGCTTTTTTCTTTAGCATCTTCTCAATGTATGGCACGGCGTACTCGTTGAAAGCCGCAGTCTGGGGCAAGTCGGAGTTAAGTGTCTCCACATCGAAGGGAAATTCCAACTCCTCAATGTCAACCAATTTTTTGGGGTCAAACTTTAAATACAGTTCCTTAATCTGCGATGCCAATTTTTTATTTCCAGAAACAAAAATTGTCTGTCTTACGGCAGCAGTACTACTTTTCCCATTATCCCATTCGATTTTCCTTCGTGTTTCTTCCCATGAACGTTCACCGTCACCCCTCACCACTACTTGCGAACGCTCATTAGCCACATCATACGTGAAAGATTCTGTACCATTACAATGAAAGCAATATGCCGGAACGCAATAGCGTTCTTCACGAACAACCTCACCCTTTTCAAACACATCCAGTGGTATGCTAGGTGCTTCGGTCAAACAGGAGACAAGTTCGCGGTGGAGCGTAGCGGGGGATGCCGTCAAAGGAATACCGCTTTCGATATTTTCCTTGGCGGCGATCTCGGCGTTTTTAATTAAACCCTCTATCACACATTCGGTCTTGCAGGACGGACATTTTACATGTCCTTTGGAATTTTTAGGTATCGGCAGCGGAGCGCCACAACCGTTACACCTGAAATCTTTAACTGTGCTCATAAAAAAATCCCCCTTTGATTCTTACGGTATTACAAGACTTTGATGTGTCCAAAAGTCAAAATACTGGTAATACCACAAATACGAAATAAGGGTAATACTTGTTTGCCATTATGTCAAGCCAATACCACAATGCTTTATTCAGGGTATAGGAATGAGTAACAGATATGGATGAAAAAAGTTTACGTAATCTCCTAAGCCGGAATATTAAGCGATATCGGCAGAGAAAAGGCTGGTCTCAGGCTAATTTGGCTGAAAAAATGGAGATTTCTACCAATTATTTGTCTGATATTGAGTCAAAAAGAGGCTGGGTTTCCGCATTTTCCCTGGTTAAATTGGCAAACGCCCTTGAAATTGAAGTTTTTGAGCTTTTTAAGCCCGAAGAAGAAACTCCGGTGGATGTTTTATATGCCGTAAACAAATACCTTGATGATTTTTCGACATCTTTGAGGGTTTCTTTTGATAAATCCCTTGAAAATTCATTGAAAAAAATACGGAAAACCCTTTAATCCACTGCCAGTTAGTACTATCTGAGGTTTGTCAAATGTTTATTCATGGCCAGTTAGCTCGCTAAAAAGTTTGGAGCACGCTGACGAACAAAGCGCCAACCTTCTTATAAATGCTCTCACTATATATATAAATGCCGGAAAGGAGTAAAGCGACTGGATAAAAAACAGGCGGACAAAATCGTTACCGGATACATGGAAAAAATATTCGGTTTCGCTCTCTCCAAAACGATGGACACGGATAAAGCGGAAGAACTCGCTTCAAGGATTACCTTCGATGTCTACATATCGCTTTTGAGAACCGATAACTTATACAACATCGACGGTTATATATACCGCATTGCCCATAACGTATACGCGCGTTTCGTCAATGAGGAAGTAAGGGGCAGGCACATTTCGATTGACGGTATAGGATTGCCATACGAAAACGATTTTACAGACGACTTTGAGAAAAACGAAACCTGTGTCCGTCTGCGAAGAGAAATTGCCTATCTTGGCAAAATCCGGCGGGAAATTGTGGTCATGCACTATTTCAAAAGGTTGAAACTGCAAGAAATAGCACGACAGCTCAATATTCCGGCAGGAACAGTTAAATGGCATCTTCATGACGCCAAAAACCAGATCAGGGAGGGCATTGAAATGAACGAGAAAGGAACACTCGCCATGCTGCCGGTAAAATTCAGCAAGATAACTTTCAGCGGAGAGTCGGGCGCAAAAAACGAAGAACCGAAAGATTATTTTGCCAAACTTATATCGCAAAATGTGGCGTATGCCGCGTACCACGAAGCCAAGACTGTAACAGAAATCGCGCAGGAGCTGGGAGTGGCGGCGGCTTATGTCGAGGATGAAATCGCCTGTCTTGAGGAGAACGGTTTTATAGATCAACTGCCGGGCGGCAAGTATCTGACAAATATTTTCATAACCGAACTGCCGCAAGACGCGCAGGAACAGTTAGATAAAATTTATATAAAAAATATCAAGATTGTCTGCGAAAAATATGTTCCGCTCATATTTGACGCAATGGCGGATTATAAACAAAAGGGTATCTATTCACCCCATGACGATTTCAACTTTCTAATGTGGTCGGCAGTAATCTGGGCATGCGGACAGAAACTGCGCGTTGCCGATGAATGGGACAACCTGCCAAAACATTATGTGAAACATAAAGACGGCGGTAATTATATAACAAGCGCTTTTACCGGCTGCGATTATTCAAACAATAAAGGATATGAAAAAATTGAATACACCTGTAGCTGCAAGGACAAATATCCTGTTGACGCGTGGCAGCTTGGCTCATGTTTTGATGACAGATCGGGCGAATTGAAAGATTACCTGACCACAGACAGTGGATGGAAAAACAGCCTGAGCATGGATTATGAATATCTGTATGAATATATGACAGGCAGAATAACCAAGGAGCCGGTTCATGCCGACAAATTCAAGAGGCTATTTGACAAGGGCTATCTTGTAACCAAGGGCGATTCGGAGTATGTCAACATAATTGTTACTACACTGTCTCAAAATGACTTTACAGATATGCTCCCCGCAATTCCCAATGAATTAAAGACGTTATGTGAAGATGTTGACAAAGAAGTATTTACGATAGTAAAAGCGCATTTTCCCCCGCACATGCAGGATTTATGCCGTATAAGGTTTGCAAACTGCATGGCAAGAAATGACAATAGGGTGCGCGTATTGGAACAGCTTATCGCATCCGGTATTTTAAAGCCGCTTACCGCTTCTCAGAAACTTTCGGTCAACACCATTATGTTCTGCGATACGTTGCCAAAATGACGCCGGCTGAAGCCGCCGTTGACGTACAGGCGGCCTCGGCGCGGCGTTTCCGTTACTCAACTTTAAATCGTGAAACTTCCCTGATTAGGGCGGCAATGCCTTCGCGGTTCCTTCCGCTTATATCGTTGACCTGATTTATCGCCGCGTTGATCTGCTCCGCTCCGGCGGCCATTTCGTTCATGCCCAGAGTGATCTCCTGCGTTGCTTTTTCAAGACTGTCGCTTTCCTGGATCACTTCCCTTGTACCGTCAAGCATTTCACCGGATTCGCTTTTTACCTGTCGTGTTATTTCGTTAACCTCGCCAATGCCTTCAAGAACTTGCCTGCTTCCCGATTCCTGCTCTTCCATCGCGCCTCGGATATTGTCTTCCTGTTCGGCAACTATTTTGACATT
>JGI24699J35502_11133571_pt1 | contig 12053 bp, 5 predicted proteins | sample TergutMp193P4_FD_35502 | JGI IMG/M metagenome (IMG submission 35502) | reverse complement strand
CCGCAGGCGGCGGCAGCCTGCTGATGGGCAGCGGCAGCAGCGGAACTTTCCTCTCACACTTAGACTGGAAACAGATTAACGACCCTAACTTTAAGCTCTACCTCTTCCAAACTCAGGAAAGGGGGCAGCTGGCAGGAAGAATTTGGTTTACTCCCGATTGGAAACCTTTTAAGTATGACGAGACCCATTATATACAAAGTTATACTGGCTATCCAAAAGGAACTGTGCCAGGTATCTATGTAGATGGTATACGATATCCTTATAACAAGGAAAAAGAAGAATATATTAAGGAAGGAACAACAGGAAAAAATGTTAATGATATTTTAAAAATAAATATCATTGAAAACATTAAAAATACTGATACAGTTAGTCTTTATAAATTGGAAAATGATTTATGTAATGTTCCTACATATAAAACAACATATGGATATGCCATTGATAAAAAAGAAAATATTGACTATAGTGATGTTACAAAAGTAAAATATACTTTAAATTGGACATGTGACAACTCCAGTGAAGAAGGAGCATATACTTCCGATTTCTTTGAAATTGATGGATTATCCGTACCGCCGGATGTCTCTGTTATCAGAACAAAAGCTGATTCTTTAACAGACAAGCAAATTGAAAATTCCGTTTCACAATTAACAGCTCTCATTGCTAAAAATAATTCTGGATATTCATATAGTATGGATATGAAAAATACGGATTTAGGAAATATGTCCATCGGAGATGGAGTTACTGTCGGCGACAAGGAGCTGTACAAATTAGACCATAGGCTGGTTTATTTATCAGAATATACTAAGGGCGCTGTAAAGATATATGTTGTATTTACAAAAGTAGATTATCTGATGAGCGGTGATTGGAATAAATATGCAGAACAGGTTTATAAAAAATGCAAGCTAGAAAATGCTATACTGATTACGGTTCCTTATTTCCATATAGAAAAAAAGGAAGCAGTATTAAATTATTCAGTATCACACTATATGCCTGGTCTTTATGCCGAAGGAAAAATAGAAAAAGGCGGTATAGGTAAAATAGCCGCTGTTAAGACAGGGATGGCAAGCACAGCCGCCGCCGGCACATACAGTACTATCGGCATAAAAGAAGTTGAGGAATTCATATCCCGAGTTTACAGGCAAACCTACAAGCCTTGTGTTATTTATTTAGGTTTGAGGTATGCCGATGGTACCATTGAGCCTTTTAAATCTTTCGATGGTGAGAAGAGTTATCAGCTTTTGGGATTGAAGAATGTCAATGGTATCATTGAGGCTGAAAAAAATGAAAGTGAGAAAAGCGGGGAATATGTAGCAGGATATAATTTTGTGAAAACTGTTATCCTGAAAAGCAATAAATATTTCGATCAAATTAACAGCCTGCCGACACCTGATTTACATATAACAATTCCATCCAGTGAGAGACCCATATACACCGGTTATATTGAAAATCCAAACTACGAAAGCGACTTGCTTAAATATGAACTGGCAAGAGGCGATCTGATAGATAAGGCAAACAATAGTACTGACAAAAAAAATGACTGGCAGCCAATTGATAATTCCATTCTGTTTAAAGAAAAACAATTAGATGACGCAACAGCCTATAAATATATTACAGGGTATGCTTTTGAGAGCGGAATAGACCAATGGGTGGAAGATTTTAAGGTGATTTATGGAGGTACGAAAAACGACCCTCCTGTTTATAAGTTTGACCAAGCCTATAACAAAGATGCGTGGAGTACCCTCGACCCTGTTGTATATGCTGGAATAGATCTCTCCTCTCTTATTGCTTCTGCAACAAGCGCCGATGCCATACCTGAAGCCATTGGGCTGATGTATTCCATTGCAAGGGGCGATGCGGCTAATGCAGCATTATATAGCGGCGCTATTTTATTGCCTGTGGTTACCACAGGCGACGTGAGAATTGGATCTGCGTCCAAAATCTTTTTCAGAGATTATGTGAATTTTATCAATGCAGAAGGCAAACTGGAAATACTCTCTACCACCTATACCAATGGAAGGGTACTGGAATTCTTTAACCTTTCGGACAATGCCGTTAAGCCTGAAGAACTGCAGGAATTTATAAGGTTGTTTAATAAGGGGGACATAAAACCGTCTCAGATAAAAGCGATAGCACGCGGGGAAAATGAGACTATAAGACGGGATTTGTTTAGGGAGGCTATTAAAGGTGTTGGTAATAATCTTGATGAATGGCTACCAAAAGCAGTTAAACTTTTGGGTAATCATACAGAAATGATAGGAGATGATGCTATTAAAAATGCTGTTTCACAATTATTGAAAAATAATACAACTTTTGTTGAAGCAAATTCCTCCGAAATTTCTAAGATTTTCGATAGAATGGCAGAAGCAGGCATTCGCTGCCGCACTTGTCAGCACGGAGGCTCAAATGCAGGTTTGAAATATTTTGATGAAGTAGTTGATGATCTTGATTTTGCAATTACACATTATTCAGGAAAGGAAGGATTTGATAAACTTTTAACAGAAATGGCTGCAGTTCCTCAAAAAGCCGATGGTGGTGCTTTTATGTTGCAATATCTGAGAAATCAAGGCGCAGGATATGCAAGTAAGGTTCAGGCATTTGAAGATTTCTATTTGAGCGGAGCGCGTTTTGAGGCAGATGTTAGATTAACAACAAATGAATTATTGGAATTCAAGAGCTGGTCAAAAGATACATGGAATAACTTGGGCTCTGGTAGTAATTTGGAGCAGTTGAAAGGGTATATTAAAAGTGGTAATTCTTTTGAGTACATTGCAAATAAAACGAAACTTACTAATGATGGTGTTGCTAACCCTTTACAATTTGTCAAAGAACAGTTTCAAAAAACATTTAAGAATAATGCAGAATCTTTTTTTGAAACAAATCAAAATCTATTTAAAAACATTAATTACAATGGAAATAATATAGACATTGATAGTTATCAAGAATTAATTGATTATTGCGGTAAATCTGATTTTTATAAATCGTCATTGTTTAACTTCATAAAGGTAGAATAAAATGAGAGATAAACTGTTTTTAGAAAGGATTTTCTCTTTCTTATCGATTGAAAATAAAATTATTGCTATTAGTAAAAAAACAGAACAGTTATTCGTCATTGAAGATTGTTTATCTGTTTTTGATTTGTCTTTTTCTCCAACTTATCTATATGAACTTTTTGATAAATCTGTGCTAATAGTAGATAAATTAAATTATATATCAGCAATATTTAATGGTGTTTCTATTGACTCTATAGATTCTATTTTGGGGATAGTAATACAAGAACAAGATGAACGATATCTTGTGTTTTATCTTAAAGAAGAAGGTATAAAAAAATATGGACTATTTGATTGTATTAATAGAAAAATCATGTGGACAAAAGACATTTCCACTTCTTTACATATTGTTAATAATATTGTCTTAAATCAAAATCTTTTGTTAAACAGGTATGATGTTGAGAATGGTAATCTTCTTTGGCAATTTTCACTTTCAGATTTTCCTACATACAAAAACCATAGAGGGGAAGATATAGAAGCGAAAATTCAAAAAATAATAGGAGTATATAATAATATTTTGTGGCTTTACATTAGTGCAAGACATTTGGTTGGCATTGACGTGGAAACAGGTAAAAAGATTCACCACATAGAGGATATTGCAGAGTTTGTTGGTTTAAAAGGAGAAGAAAAACATTATTTAAGTGGCAGGGATTACCATTTAGACGAGCAACAAGGAAAAATCAAAGCTCTTGTTTTTCGCTACTATGTTGAGATAAATTTAAATACATTAAAAGGAGAGGTGAAAAAAGATTTTGGAGAAAATTTCCAAACTTCGTGGCGCATTACTCGCAGCCAATTTTATGAAGGGGATGATAACCTTTATTTTGTGGGAGCAAAAAATGGAGAAGCTGTACTCAGAGCGGTAGGAATATTTGACACAAAAAAATATGAAGTTATCTGGTACGATGAGCCGCTGAAGGAAAAGAAATTTTTATTTTTTGTTGGCACTCCCCAAGCCAATGAAAAATATCTTGGTATTTTGGACAGTGAAAATAATTTAAGGATTTATGAAAAATAATAAATGAAAAAAAACCTCAAAATATTATTTCTATTTACCCTGATTTTTTTAGGAAGTTATTCTTTTGGCACAGGTTTAACAACTAATTCCAAAATCTTTTTCAGAGATTATGTGAATTTTATCAATGCAGAAGGCAAACTGAAAATACTCTCTACCACCTATACCAATGGCAGGGTGCTGGAGTTCTTTAACCTTCCGAAGAATGCCGTTGCGGATGACGAAATTAAAGAATTTATAAGGCTGCTTGAAAATAACAAGATAGACGCATCTCAAATAAAAGCGATAGCACGCGGGGAAAATGAGACTATAAGACGGGATTTGTTTAGAAATGTCATTAAAAATGAGCCTGCAAAAGGTGTCGGTTTGATTGATGATGTTTTAGATGCCGCTAAATCTTTTGACGACAATGCCTTAGACATTACTGATGTGGGGCTTGCCAACTGGAAAGGTAATGTCTCAAAAGTGTTGGTAAAGTTGTAAGTAACTGAAAACAAGAAACAATGAAAAAGACAAAAATAAAAAACAGTAATATAATAAGGTCGGTTTCCCTATCAAAACGGCTTAAAAACAACAGCTGTGGAGGCTGTAACAAAAGAAAACGGTTATAATGTCTCAAAAGTGTTGGTAAAGTTGTAAGTAAATGAAAACGAGAAGCAATGAAAAAGTCAGAAACAAAAAACAGTAATATAAAAGGTGAGGTTCCCCATCAAAACGGCTTAAGACAACAGCTATGGAAGTTGTAATAAAAGAAAAAAACGGTTAGTTGGTAAAATATAAAAAAAATAATATAATTGGTAATTAAAAAATTAATAAATTAGCAGAGTAATTATGAAAAAAATCAAGAAAATATACCGCTATTTTTTAGGCATGTTTATGTTGTTGTCGTTCCTTCAGGCTCCGTCTCAGGGGAGAGGAGAATCCATAGCCTCCGTACGGCTGATGGTCAGGGAACAGCAAAATAAAATCCTGCTCCGCTGGGGCGTGGACAGAGCCCCTGAATGGCAGAAATCCAACAAGTACGGCTTTATTCTCGAAAAATACCTTTATTCCCAAAACGGCAAAAGGCTGGACACGCCCCGACTGCTATGGACAAAGAGCATCAAGGCGGAACCTCTGGAAAAATGGGAACAAACCATACAGACAGATAACAACGCCGCCATTATTGCACAGGCTTTGTACGGCGACAGTTTCATCGTTGAGGAGGGCAGTCAGGGACAGCTGGCAGACATCGTTAATCTCTCCGAAGAGCTGCAACAGCGGTTTTCCTTCTCCCTTTTAGCAGCGGACATGAGTTTTCCTGCAGCGGTCAAAGCCGGCTGGGGATATGTGGATGATGAGATTACCCAAGGCGAAGTTTACATTTACCGCGTACAGTCTGCCGTTCCGCCTGAAGTGGCAGCAATAGAAAGTGCGTCGGCTCTTGGCGATCCCTCAAAGTATGAGCCGCTGCCTGCGCCAACCGATTTGGTCGGCATCTGGGAAGATAAAACCGTCCTGCTTACGTGGGATTACGAACGCTTTAAAACTATCTATACCGTTTACAATATTGAAAAGTCCGAAGACGGAATCAACTATACGCTGCTGAACAAAACGCCCCTGACCAATGTTAACGACACTCCTGAAGCTCCCGCCAAGAGGATGTATTATATCGACTCTCTGGCGCAGAACGGCAAAAAATATTTTTACCGTGTCTATGGCATTTCCCCCTTCGGGGAGAGAGGAAGCCTGTCTCAAAGCATATCGGGAGAAGGCACGGAAGACTTGCTCTACACACCTGAGATCACGGATTATCGGTTTACCCAAAAGGAGAACGAAGCCGTTATCACCTGGCAGTTTCCAAAAGAAGGAGAAAAGAACATCGAAAAATTCCAGTTGAATCAGGCGCCTGATGACAAGGGACCTTACAAAGTGGTGGTGGACAATATTTCGCCTGCTGCAAGAACGCTCACCTATTCCCGTCTGGAGCCGTCCAATTATTTTACGATTACGGCGGTAGGGAAAACCCCCAACCAAAAGAAAACCTCCTATTCCACTTTGGTTCAGCCGATAGACTCCATTGCGCCTGCGCCTCCTGTGGGGCTGAAAGGAACAATTGACAGTCTGGGAATCGTAAGGATCAGCTGGAGTCCCAATGAGGAAAAGGATTTATTGGGATACCGCATTTTCAGGGGCAATCTGGAAGATGAAGAATTTTCACAGATTACCATCAGTCCGATAGCTGAGCCTTTTTATACTGATACCGTGCAGGTCGCCTCGCTCAACCCCAAAGTATTTTATAAAATCGCGGCTGTGGATAAGCGCTTCAACACCTCCAAATTTTCAACAATGCTGACTGTGGAAAAACCGAAAGTCGTGCCGCCGTCCTCGCCTGTATTCAGCAATTACAAGGTGGAAAACGGCAAAGTGCAGCTTTCATGGATACCCTCGCCCGATGAAAAACTGACGCATATGCTGTTTAGGAAGGAAGAAAACGCAGACCATTGGGATATGATTTTCCAGACGAAAGACACCGTGAGAACCTTTACGGATGCCCAAACCGTGAAAAACAAAACCTACACTTACAAGATTCAGGCAATGAACGAAGCGGGGTTGACTTCTCCCCTTTCACCGTTCTTGACGGTCAAGGCGGTGGACTTGCGCCCTGTGGAAGTTATTAAATCTCTGGAAAACATCGTAAACCGCCAAAGAAACTATATAGAGCTTTTTTGGAGCGTGGACAAAACAGCGGAACCTGTGGAATATACCCTCTACCGTAAGGACGAAAACTCCGAGCCGACAACATGGAAAGTGTTGCCCGCAAACCTTACCCGAGTGGTAGATACCAGCGTCTCTCCCGGAAATACCTATACTTATTATATTAAGGCTGCCCTCAAAGACGGCACCGTATCTAACCTTAAATCTGTGGAAATTAAATTTTAAATGGTATGAAAAAGATAATCGTTTGCCTCCTTGTTTTGTTTTTTGCTAACTTAGTCTATGGGCAGCAAGAGCTATACAGAGTTGTTATTAGAAACTATTATTTTGAACATTATGGGGGGTCTGCAGGGTGCAATAGTCATAATAATATCGTATCCATTTACATAATATATAAAGATGGTACAAAGGAAGTCGTATACGCTCCACCAGGTTACTCAGCTGAAAGAGATGTGAATGTGCCCGTATTAGTACAAGATACCTACCGACTATATTCCGGAAAGGAACCTTATCAGCTTCATTATTATGCCTATCTTCGAGCAAACCAGGGGCATGGTGGTTCTTGTGGGCATGAGGCTGTAATAGATGAGTACGTGGATATACCCAATGGCTGCGTTACAGGACATTTTGCCAAATATGCAGACGGAGGAAATCCTGCATGGCTAAAAGCTTCTTTTGATTATGATATTTATCCTATTATCAATTTAGTCCAGCCTATAAATACCATTATTGGTTCTGATGATGCAGTCAATGTTTCCGTAGATAGTAATTCACGTGATTTTTCCCCTTCCTCCTATAATTGGCAGTATCAGGTTGTTCAGGTAGGAAATGTCCTACAAAGTAACCAATGGATAGACTTGCCTGAGTTTAATGGACAAAATAATATTAATTTTATACCCTCTTCCCATTTTACATGGAACGGCATAGACAGTAAAGTTTATTTCAGGATAAAATCCTGTTATGAAAACTATTCCGACAATGTCGTTAGTTATGATTTAAAAAAATCCTCACCCCGCCTTACAGGCGCACAGACACAGGATGCTAAATGTTTCAGGTCAAGTGACGGTCAGGTAAGATTTACTTTTGACAGGGAATTGGATCCTGAAGAAACGCTGAGTTTTAGCATTGTGGATTTGGACAACCAAGTAGGAATAAATGACGGCATACCTTTATTCTCCGTAGTAACTTCCCGTGAAAATATCACCGCCCTAACCGAAGAAAACACTACATTTACAGGACTGCCTGCAGGGCATTACCGCTTGCAGATAATCGGCAAATACAAGGGAAACAGCACATACACGGATGGAGTAACCAATACCATAGATTTTACCATTGATGAGCCCGAGCCTGTAATTTTTAACCTTAGCAAAACCGTTAATATATGGTGCAACGGCGGAAATGACGGGCAGATAGAAATCACTGCCGACGGTGGACAGGGAAGCTATCTCTATCAAGTGAAGTACAACGGCAACTTCTCCGAATGGACTGCGTTTAACAACGGCAAGAAAGCCCTGCTTACAGGACTTGCTCCCGGAACTTACGACATACAGGTCAAAGACACTAACGGCTGCCTTGCCAAAGAGCTGGTGTACGACAGTGACGGAAAACTTATCGGCACTAAAGACGAGGCTATAACCAAAACCGCCACACTTACCGAGCCTGCAAAAGCAGTAACCGTCGAGTACAAAAATTCCAAAGATCCGACAGCTTTCGGCTTTACCAACGGCTCTATTCAGGTGCAAATCACAGGCGGAACGCCCCTGTCGGGAAGCAAGCCGTATAATTACACATGGAAATATGAAGATGGCACCACATGGAACGATGTAACCGAAGAGACCATTGCGGGTAATGAAGGCTGGTTTTTAACCTTGAAAAATGCCAAAGCGGGAAAATATATCCTGACCGTTACCGATGCCAATTACAGCAGCGCAACGGATAAAAACGGCTGTACGGTTTCGGAATTTGAGTTTACCCTCAGCCAGCCCGACCCGATGAAAGCATCCGTAGCCGTTTCCCAACAGATTTCCTGCAATGTTCAAAACGAATACGGCGACGAAACCGATATTTATCCTAAAGACGGACAAAGGGACGAATCTCAGGATGGAGCGCTCACGGCAACTGTTACAGGCGGAACCAAACCTTATGTTTACACATGGAAAAAACAAATTAACGGCGTTTGGACGGTTATTTCCACCCACACCGATACAGAGTCTTCCTCCGCCATTTCCAACTTGTCCGACGGCAATTATGCGTTCAATGTGAAAGATGCGCAGGGCAATATTTTGGGAGATTATCAAGATAACTCCCTGATTGCAGAAAAAGATGAGATTTTCTATCTGCACGAACCGCCTATCTTGAAATTAAGCTTACAATCTACCGACGTGAACTGCTATCCGGGAAATAACGGTACTATCAAAGCCCTCCCAAGCGGAGGCATTGCGCCGTATTCCTACCAATGGTCTAATGGAGAAACCACCCAGCAAATAGACAGCCTGATAGCAGGAACTTATAAGGTCGTCATCACTGACGCCAGAGGCTGCCGCGTAGAGGGCAATATCGTACTGAACCAGCCCGCAAGCCTGAGACTCATCGCCAATGCTGTCAATCCTACCTGCTATGGAGGCATGGACGGACTTGTTACCACTACCATTTCGGGAGGAGTAGCGCCATATAAGTATCAATGGAGCAACGGACAAACAACGCCAAATATTTCAGGACTTTCCAAAGGAGAATACACCTTAACGGTTACAGATACCAACAGCTGCTCCGCAGTTATAAAGGTTGAAATCACAGATCCTGAGCCTATCGTCATCAACTTGGGAGGAGACCGCGTACTATGCAACGGACAAACCCTGAGTGTGGATGCTTCCATAGGATACCCGAATACAACTTATCAATGGACGTCGGACAACGGGTTCACAGCTAATACCGCACAGGTAACACTTGCAAATGCAGGAACTTATACCGTAACAGCCGTTACGCCAAAAGGCTGCACTGCAACAGGCAAAATCACCATTTCCCGTTCCAACACAGACATCAGTTCAGAATTTCTGCTTGCTTCGCAGGCTTATGTCGGGGAAGAAGTTATCCTTGTCAATGTAAGCCAGCCTTTGGGACAGACTACTACATGGAAAATCCCGCAAGGAGTGGAAACCGTCAGTCAGGCGGACAGAGAAATCAGCCTCATGTTTCCTAAAGAAGGTACTTATACTATCGGCTTAATTTCTACACAGGGTGATTGTTCACAGTATTATGAAAAGAACATCATCGTGGAAAAGAACAGCCGCCTTCCAGATCCGGGAACAACAACGCCGCCTTTTATTCAAGAATTTACCCTTGTGCCGAATCCAAACAACGGAGTTTTTACAATTAAAGTAAAATTAGCCGAAGAAAGTCCAATTTCCCTGCGCATTTTCAATATTTCAGGGGCATTGGTTTCAGGGGAAAAGAAATTGCAGGGACAAAAAGAATACGAGGTGAATTACCAGTTGTCGGGCTTGGCTCCAAGCACTTATGTTATTGTCATGGAAACTGCCAAACAAACGCAGGTGAAGAGAATGATTACTTATTAATGGGTAAAATTATGGCTAAATCATGAATAAAAATAGAAAGTAAAAAAGGATGAAAAAGACTGTTTTTAAAACGATAATTCTTCTTTTGTTGTCGGAAATGACCGTAGTTTCCTGTTATAAGGAAAAGGCAATTCCAGTTACGGCAAATTTTTCTGCAGAATATGTGGATAGCAACAAAACGGTGCCTGTGCAGATAAACATCACCAACCTGTCTGAAGGAGCAGAATCCTATGAATGGACATTCGAGGGCGGAGTGCCTGAAACCTCAACCAAACAAGATCCTGGAGTTATCACTTACGAGAAGCCGGGAGAATACCCCATTACTCTTACTGTCTCCAATCAAGACGGATCCAAGGATGTCAAAACCATAAAGATTCAAACCTACGATGCCTTTAATATAGATTTTACGACACAGATAGTCAATAATCAGGCGAATTATCCTCCTGTGGAAATTCATCTGATTAATCATACCGAAGGTGAAGGCTTGACTTACGCGTGGACATTCGAAGGCGGAAAGCCTAATTCTTCAACGGACAAAGATCCTGCAAACGTAACTTTTTCCCAGCCAGGAAATCACAATATCACCCTGACAGTAAATAACGGCGTAAAAAGTCAGTCAGAAACGCAGACTATTACGGTTGCGCAGGATATTACCGCAGATTTTTCGTGGAAAGTAACTCTGGACGACGATGATTACCAAGTGCCCGTTACCTTGCAAATGGTCAATAACTCCATCAGCGCTACTGCCTATCAATGGACATTTGCGGGAGGCAGTCCGTCTTCCTCGACACAAAAGGAACCTTCTGTTACTTTTGCCTCCGCAGGTACTTACCCCATAAAACTCAAGGCAGACAATGGAAGCAATTCCCAAACAATTGAAAAACAGCTGACAGTCTATCCAAATACCAACCTGAGAATATTCAGCGATGTAAAGCTCGGCATTAATTCCGCCCACAACAATAACAGCTTCGGAGCTTTTTTTTCGACAACTACTCATGAAGTTTACAAGGCAAATCAGATAAATTCTACCAATGGTAAAGACATAGAGCTCGTCTTTTTTGGGTTGAATGCAAATTTTGACTACAATAAATTTATCTCTCCCGACCAGGCATTGAATAATGGGTTTTCTGCGATTTCGAATGCCCAGCATACTATTTTCGTCAACTCGCAGGAACTTTGCAACTGCGGACTGAATTTTACGGCAGCTGCCTTTGATTCCATGACAAACGACAATCCCCTGAAAACACTCAATATCACAGAAACGCCTGCAGGGATGCAGCAGTTTGGCAATGTCCTGCCCCGCATAGTTTTGTTTAAGACGCAGGATGGACGCAAGGGTGCAGTAAAAATCAAACAGATGGTTTCCAATGGAACTTCCTCTTATATTGTTTGTGATATTAAAGTGCAGAAAAGCTCTGATTGAACAAACCTTAAGGTCTATCCTGATAAATAAAACAGTCGTTGCAGGTTTAAACGTCTATAGAATAACCGTGGGGGAATAAATTTGTTTTTTATCTTATAATTGTTCAACAGTTAGAGGCAAGGTACTAAATTTAGTGATGGAATAAAAAACGAACTATAATAAACAGTAAACCAGAAGAAAAACTACCCGTTTTCATCCTCATCCCTTTTCAGCAAATGTCTTAGATTCGGGTCGTTTTCTATGCGGGCGAGCTCGTCGGCTACGATTTGCTTTACATCCTCCTTGACTTGCAGATAGTTTCG
>JGI24699J35502_11133572_pt1 | contig 12057 bp, 15 predicted proteins | sample TergutMp193P4_FD_35502 | JGI IMG/M metagenome (IMG submission 35502) | reverse complement strand
CCGCCGATCCTGGCCGTCTCCTCGGAGAACCACCGCAGGAACTCCGCCCCGTACGCCACCTCTGCGCGCGCGTCGGCCAGCGGCTTGCCCATCTCCAGCGTGATGAGCGTTGCAAGTTGTTCACTGTACTCGCTGACAAGGTCAAACCCACGTCTCAGGATCTCCGCGCGGACCCGCGGTGCCGTAGTCGCCCACCCGCTTTGAGCATCGCATGCCGCATCCAGTGCGGCCAGAGAATCCGCCGGACCAGCATCCGCCACCTCAGCCAATATTTCTTCCGTTGCCGGATTGAGTACGGGAAACGTACGCCCCGATTCGGCGCCCCGCCAATGCCCCGCAATGAACAATTCGTTTGGCGCGGACTGGAGCGCGTCGAACACACGATCAGAGATAACCTCAGACATCAGATATCCTTTCCAATCCCGATCATAGTCCCACCGCGGGGCCGAAACCCGCATGCCAAACACCGACATTTGAGTCTGGGGAGCCGAATCGTGTATGATGTTCAGGTTGGTTTGGGCGAGGCGCCCATCGATTTCAAGGAGTACCAATGGCAGCCGTATGCGACATCTGTGCCAAGCGCCCGAGCTTTGGGCATAATGTGCCATGGTCGAAGAAGAAGACGAATCGTCGTTGGGATCCCAACATTCAGCGTGTGCGCGCCGTCATCAACGGCACACCCCAGCGCCTCAACGTCTGCACTGCCTGCCTGAAGGCCGGCAAGGTCACCCGCTGACCGTACGACCTTCTTCCCTGGGCGCAACCCAGGTAGTCCTCATCACAGACCTATGTCATTCAGACCATGAATTGGCAGAAACTGGGTTATACTGAATGTTGTAGGGAGTCCCCCGCGAGGCCTGAAATAACGAGCACGATTGAAAGCAGGGGAGTGCTCCCTACATCACTTTCTTCAGGGTGATCTCCTCAAGTGTGTTTCTCCAGAGAATCCAAAGGCGTGAAATCTGATTGTCTGGGTTCCTAATGTTGTATTCTTCAAGGTCTTTGCGCAATTTAGCTCTTAACTCTTTCTGGCCAATGTCAATGAGGAAATTCTTCTTTCTCTCCTGAACTGAGAGATCCCATTTCCGTAGACGATCTCGGGCTTGTTTGATGGCGTTCCTGATCGGCTTGTACTCGGCACGGTGAACTCGTTTCATTTCGATGTGAATACAACAATTGCTTATCCAAACAAAATCATCTGTTGGGGTATAGCAAATAGCATCTCGTGGAATCCACTCGATCTTCATGGCTAAAGGCACATGAGGTTTAAGGGATTGTAAGTGTTCGAGTTGATCTATCTCATCCGGTTCGAGCCAGTCCCCACCCGTATTAAGGTCGAGGGCTATTTGCCTACTCTCCCATTCGATCCCCCAAGGTGAACTTCTGGCTGCAGCAGAATGCTTTGACACTGGTGGTGAATCAGGTTCCAAATTGTGACATTCGCGCTCTACGGCCATGAGATCTAGTCTCTCAGCTACCTCAGACATTTAAGTCTTGAACCGGCTCAGGGCAACCCTAGTGCACTATCGAAGACATCATCAACTGGTTTCAGCCTTAGGATCGACTGCCTTTCACCGCATTCGATCGACTGCCTTTCACCGCATTGATCAGTTGCTCAAGGGAAGACTCGAAACATCCGTCGGAATTCCAGATGACGACGTCGTACAAATCTTCTGCCTCGTTGGCCATTCGCGCGTTCTCAAGGCGTTCGTCCAGGGCCTCCTGGGTGTGCGTACCCCGCCCAATGAGTCGTTGACGCAGGTCGTCCAGGGGAGCCGTGATCAGTACGCGCCGAATCTCGGGTGCGAATTCCTTGACGTACCGGATATTGCCCAGGTTCATCAGGCCGTACGCCGCCTTGACACCAGGGTCCTGGAGGGCCTCTACCGCCTGCTGCCATGAGATGCCGTAGCTCATATCGAACAGGAAGTCTTTGCTCTCGATGAAGGCTCCCTCATGGGCCATCTGTTGGAATTCGGCGACAGATATGTGGATGTACTCATTCGTGTCGGCATCACCGGGACGCTCGGGCCTGCTCGTGTACCGGCGCAGGAAGCGGTACTCATCCGGCAGGTTCTGCCGTAGCCCGTGGACGAGCGTGGATTTCCCGGCTCCTGACGGGCCGTCGATGAGTACGAGATCAGCCAGGCGACCATCGAGGAGCGACCTCATGGCGTTCGCCCGCTCGATTGCCCTTGTCAGATAGGCATAAGAACGAGGGAAGATGTCTGTTTTCCGTACGCCGAACTCTTTGGTCAGGAGGTTCATCGTCTCGGCTGCCCGCTCAAAATCCTCCTGGAAAACCTCGATCTCCATAAAGAGATGGCCGAGCATCCGGTCAATGTTCACACACCAATCCGGCGCCGCATAGGTTTTCCGATGCATGGACACGACAACGTCACCATCCAGTTCGCGTTCGTCCACCTCTTGTGTGAGTACGGCCCCCAGGGCAATGGCAGTTTCCTCGCATGACCGTGGATCCCCACAGTATGCCTTCAGTTCAAAGTTGGCGGGCATGCGCCTATTCTACGGCATGGGATGTCCGGCCAGGAGCCCAGGGAGCAGCAGAAGGTGAGTGAGTCCTGAGTGCTTCTATGAACAGGTCGCAAATGGTAATCTAGTGATGTGACACTTATGGATGTTCTACCACTCGCCCGCAGTCTTGAGGCGGAAGATCGTCGTGCCTTGGCGGAGGAGATGCTCCGCACCTTGGACGATGACGAGCTTATCGATGAAGCGGTTTTAGACCTCGTGGAGAAGCGTACTGAGTACATACGTCAGCACAGAGAAGTTGTGATTCCGTGGGAAGCGTTTGAAGTGGAGTTTGACGAGATGTTTGGGCCAGTTTCTTCATGAAATACTGGACTGTGGGGATCTCACCGGAGGCTCAAAAGGATTTGGCTTCCATCTCCATGTACTATCGCGAAGTCGCCCCTGAACAGGTCGCGCGTTTTCGCAACCGCTATAAGGAAGTACTTTCAACAATTCGTGAGTGGCCTTATCTCAATCAAGAAGACCGGCCTAATGTCCACCACTATAGGTCCCAGTGTTTCCATATAACGTTTTTATACGATCCACGAGGATGATCACAGCATCACAATCACAGCAGTGCTCCACCAAAGGCGGGATCCAACTCTGGCTGTTCGGAGAACAACCTAAAAGGGGACAGGTGGCGCTCTCACAATGTCAGGTCCGCGAGAGCCTGTTGGTACTCCTCTTCAGTGACAGGGTTATAGTCTGATTCCAGTTCGTCTACCAACCGACCTAACTTCTCTCGTTGAATGCGTCTTTCTTGATCGGTTTCATCCAACCAATGAAGAGCTTTGTTGACGTTGATGAGGGTTGCTGTTTTGGTTTCAGTGTAGGTAATATATATCCCATGAGTACGAGAGAGGTCTACCCTAATGCGCCTATCGTTTTAGTGGCGATTGAGGTGAGGTATCCCATGTGCGAACCTCTCGAACGCAGCCAAATAATCACTGTGTCATGGCTTGTTCGTGAAACGCTTCCCATACCTTCTGAAGTTCATGAATTCGCGGTTGAATACCAAGCGAACCCAGGTAGTCAACCTGTACAAAGCCAGATCATGAACACATATCCACGGTGGAGCAGTCGTGACAAGCGTACAGCGTTAACGATACGGCAAGATGCATTAGTGATTGAAACGACCTTATATGAGGGTTATGAACAGATACGCACATTGCTTGAATTAGCCCTTAATGTTCGTATAGCTGTTGCTATTCCTGCGGGTGTTGAGCGTATTGGCCTTCGGTACATTGACGAGATTCGTGTCCCCTCAGGACCTGGTGGCAATCAGCCTTCGTGGCAAGATTGGATCATGCCTGAACTACTTGGACCAACCCATATCGCCAAAGACCTTGGTTTGGTGCCGACAGGAAACGAAGGTCTTGCTATCTTCTCAGGAAAGGACAGCAAGACGCTTGTTTTGAGGTACGGTGCTCAGGATGACTATGCAGTACGCTCAACGCCGGATTTACGTCGTCCCCTCCCACCACCTGGGCCGCTTTTCCGACTGGATATCGATAGCTTCTGGCAGCCGGTTGACGAAGTGCCAGAGTTTGATGAAGAAGGAATTCTTGCATATGCTGATCAGCTTCATGAGCCGGTTCGAGGCGTCTTTGAGAGTGTGATCTCAGAACGCTTACGAGATGAGGTGTTGCGACATGTTTGACACTTTGATGATGGCGACCACTATGTCGGATATGCGGGCTAGACGGAGTACGGCGAGTAGTTCGATACCTGCCTCGAGGCCGTCAGTGACAGAACTCGCTGCGGCCCAATTGACAGAAGACATCGGCGGCGGCCGCGGGCAAGCTCGTATTCTACACAAGGAATATGATGAGTTGCATCAACGTATCCATGATGCTGAGTGGCGTATTGCAACCAATGCTCGTGCAAAATCAAGTGTGAAAGCAATGCTAAGCGAATTGGCCGACATGGGCTTTGCCTGGAGGGACATAGCTCGGATGATTAATGTCAGTGTTCCTGCCGTACAAAAATGGCGTAAGGGAGATAAGGCCTCTGGCGAGAACCGGCAGAGGCTTGCAAGTCTGCTGGCTGCCTGTGATCTGATCACAACTCACTACATGGTTGATGATATCGCCTCATGGTTCGAGATGCCTTTATCCACTTCGGCTCCAGTGACGCCAACGGATCTCTATTCATCCAATCGAGCCGATCTCGTATTTGACTTTGCAAGCGGACACACTGATCCTGAAGTCCTTCTGACTCAGCTAGACCCTGATTGGCGTGAACGGTACCAATCAGATTTTGAAGTGTTTCAGGCGAGCGATGGCAATTTATCTGTCCGGATGAAGGACTGATCTGTGGGCAAGAACCTTGAGTCTCCGTATATAGGGGGTATTCCAAACTGGGACGCTCTGTACCGGGCGCGAGGTGACGAAGTGTCAGAAACACGGCCAATCTTCACGGGTGATGTCTTTGCTGGCGTGAACCTACCTGGAAGCACTGGATTGGTCAAAGCACGCACGATCATTATCCTTCAACATCCCTGTTCTATGCGTACGAATGGGGTAGATCTCGCGTGGCAAGTGCTCGCAGCTGAGGTTACGAAGCGCAAGGAGATCATGGAGTCAGAGTGGACCAATGGATACTTCAACCTGATGCCGCTGCCGGCTCTACAACCTGACATCAAATCCCAGGCTCGGCATCAGGCGGCGAACTTCGACGACCTCTATCTAGTGAAGCCTGAATTGCTTGTAAATAGAATTGCATCGTTGTCACCTTTTGGCGTGAATCTGTTACTCCAACGCTGGGTACACTTCAGCGCCCGGGTTATTGTTCCTACTCAAATATTCCAGGAACAAACTGTAGCCTTCTATGAAGAGGCGGATCTGATCGAAGACTGGTGCGACGAAATGAACATCACAGATGTGAAAGACCAAACCAGGGCATGTTTACAATGGTTGCGAGGTGTTCATAATGGAACGACTCGCCAAGAACTATTGAAGAATTCGCAGACGCATAGCACTATTCGCAGGGAGATGCGGGCTGAGTTGAAACGTCGTAATGAAGATATGGACCAATCAAGCTACTAGCACAATAACTCAGAATCAATTCGCCCGTTTGCTTTGATTGCCTTTGTGCGTGAAGCCGGCCAGTCTGGGCATACCGTTGCGGTGAGTATTGAAGCGGAATTTAGGTGCGAATGTGTTGGCAAAGCCTGTCACACGCACGCTTTTGATCTTTGCGAGCAATCATAGTGACTATCGTGTCACGTGGAGCCGATATGTTGAGGAAGAAGCAGACCGCAACCTCCGGCCTCGGCAGGTTGCTACTCGTATTGCACGGGAAGCTGCCCGTCTTGATCTCACTCCTGCGGAACTCCACGCCAGACTCGGTAGCAGCATCCACTCACACTAGCCGTGCATCATGCTGCCTTTGGCGCTGAACCTTGGGCTTGCCACATATAACCTTCCCACGGTCCTTTATCGAGGTGATCGGTGTCTGCGTTGTCTTCAGGTCCACAGACGCGTAACGTTGGGTGTTTGCGAGGACTGTCGTGTCGTTGAAGCTGATTGAGCAACTTTGGATATGTAAGCCTCGGGGCCATCCGACCTCTTCAGGCTTTTCTACTCTGTTCCCCTGTTTTCAGATGGAAGTTCTCTTCTTGCTTCACGTTCTCGGGCATCTCGTAGTATGACTTGGATTCGGTTTTCCAGTTCTTCTTTTGGCGGCAAGGCTGTCCAAAATTCGGCAACGACAATGCCGTCCTTGTCCATCTGCAGCAGTTCGATCTGTTCGCGACTTGCCTCTGTGCACAAGATCAGACCGAGAGGTGCTTCTTCTCCGACTTGTCGATCATGCCGATCCAGCCATCGTAAATATAGTTCCATCTGGCCTTTGTATGCTGCTTTAAACTTCCCGAGTTTCAATTCCACGGCAATGAGGCGATGCAGTGAACGGGAATAGAACAGCAGATCAAGGTAGTAATCCTCATTGTCAATGATCATCCGTTTCTGCCGAGCGACGAATGTGAAGCCGTTTCCAGTCTCCAGTAGGAATTCCTCAAGGTCACGGAGGATGGCGGATTCCAGGTCATGTTCTAGATAGGTATCTTTCAGCATGAGGAAATCGAGCAGGTACGGGTCGCGGAAGGCATCCAATGGCACAGCACTACCTGGAGTAATCTGGGCATTGGCAATTTCTTTACGCTCGAATGCTTTGCGGGAGATGATGCCTCGAAGTTCTTGAACACTGAGCTGGTTGTGGGCCGCCTGGTCTGCATAGAATAATCGTGCCTCGTTATTCTTTATTGGTAGTAGTTCAATAATATGGGACCAGGATAATTGTGTCGATAGCGTCGACACAATCTCAGGGTCTGGGAAGAGTCGGGCGAACTGAATCATTCGGCGGAGGTTTCGGACGGCATAACTACGACCACGTTTGGCCACCAATTGTGTCGATAGCGTCGACACAATATGTTTCCCGTAGTCAGCACGTTGTTCTCGGAGAATATCACGATGGACTTCCAGCCCAACACGCCAGAATGTGAGGGTTTGGGCTGCATTGGCAGATTGGGAAGCAATCTGTTGGCCCTGTTCGATGAGGAAATCCACCCGCTCGAACAGTGTTCCCGCCGGGGTGGGAAGGCGTTCTATAGATGTTTGTAGAACACGATCAATATGGCTTACTGGTGAGCTTGGAGTCGAAGTATCGTCTATGCTTTTTTTCACGCTTTTCACAATAGCTGATACCTCGGACAAAGTAGCCACAGACATTGGGGGGAGGGCTCTGAAATGGCCTTTTCTTTGGCAAATTCATGAGTTTGGGTATCAGGTTCAGAAGAGTGAGTAGTATATTATTGGCCTGCGGCCAATTCCCGAGCTCATGAACGCGGTGACGCTGAACCCTGGGCTGCCACACATAACCTTCCCACGGTCCTTTATCGAGGTGATCGGTGTCTGCGCTGTCTTCAGGTCCACAGACGCGTAACGTTGGGTGTTTGCGAGGACTGTCGTGTCGTTGAAGCCGATTGAGCACCTTCCACGGTGAATTTGCGAGTTCAATTAATGAGGTCACTTGGCCAAACTTCCCTCACGTGAAAGAGGAGAGTGACACAGTACGTTGGGTACCGCCCGGCTATCCACGAGAGACGAGTTCACCTGGCCAACTTAGACCCCGCCAGAGCTAGAGCCAGAGCTAGAGCCTCAGGTTTCCCCAATATCGGCGGGGCTTCCTATATTTCCACGATGCCCATATTGAACAGTTAGACTATCCTAACTATCCAGAAATGGTAGTCTTGATTTATGAGCACATCAGTATTGACTTTGGAGCCAGAGGTTTTACTTCAATCAGGTGAACAGTCGCCGTGGGAAGGGGCATTGATTGCCTTTGTGCGTGAAGCCGGCCAGTCTGGGCACACCGTTGTGGTGAGCACTGAAACCAAGTTTTTCAGCCCTGAAGAGGCGGCACAAAGGTTGATGATTTCACGCTCGACAGTGTGTCGTCGTATCGCTGATGGTGAGATTAAGGCCGTCAAGGTCGGCAACCGCCACCGTATTCCTTATACCGAGATTCAACGTGTCTGGCGGGAGTCCATGGCCGCGATGACAAAAGCTGTGGCATCTGACATCGAAGCAGAACTGTTCGGCGATGAGTGACCAACCATGGTGGCTAATGAGCCGATGAAGGTAGTGGGGAATCCATCGTTCAGTTGCTGAAACCAGGCGGAAATAGAGGCACAGGCAACACCGGAATGCTGGCCATTCCTGCAATAGTATTCAATGTAGTTCTCAAGTATGGCCAAGCGATTTGAATTAACCGATGGGCAAGATCCTTCGGGATGTCCCCGATCTGCTCCTCGGTGATCAGTAAATATTCAACCACTATTGATATGTCATCTGGACTGGGATTGTCGGTGTCGTCTTGATCTGACGATGTTATAGTCAGCGTCACTGAGACTGCTTTGTCATTACTTTCATCAGGTTGTAGTCCAAGCTGAATCTGTAAGCTCATTCCTGGCGGGATATCGACCCCGCGAGTAGATGAGCATCGATGCATCACAACATTGGTGATGTGTAGTGACTGCTCAGCTGATTCATCGATGCTCATGCCGTTACCTTCGTCCTGGAGATCATATTTGCCTCAACTGCCCATGGGGATTCCAAGTCCTTCGGGTTCTCGTAAGACGCATGAATGGTTGCTGATGCATGGTAGACCAGTGTTTGTCCTGTTCCATCTTCTCGAAGATACGGCTCAGTTGTTGACTATACTTCACTGGGCGTATCCACGGTGCCCCATATGTTTGCAGCTTGTGAGGATGGACGACTGACTGTGCGAGGATGCTCAACTCTGTTTTGACGCGCCAAAATGGTTGTTCCATCCGCGAGATTGCTGGCGGACAGCATGAGTTGGTATCCCATAGCGTGAAGGTATCGGGCTACGGTGGATAACCTAAGGTTTTCTTCGCCGCCGAGGATCTGTGAAACTCTACCCTCAGACACCCCGGCTTTCGTGGCTAGTTGTCGTTGGGTGAGTCCTGTGGCTCTGAAGGTACGGGCGAGCAAGGCTGATCCATCGACGATTCCTCGTGCTGCCGCCATGTCCAGAGACATGAACGGATCAGCCTCAGCTTCTTCCACTAACGTGGGTGGCCTATTGCTATCTTCGGTCATGGGCAAGGTCCTCTTTTCGGATTTGTTCAGCAAGGTTGAGTTCATAATGGGATGTTTTCTGAGTTGTTTTGATGAATACGGTACCGAGTCGAATGAACGGATCAAAAACAGGAAGAGGAAAGTAACCTCCGCCGCCTGCGTATATTCGTTGTGTGACTTTTGGCGTATAGGAACCTTGACCGTCGGTGTCAAAGAACGTTATGCGGATGTGCCAGCGCTTGATCTCCCATATGCCATTTCTCAGCTGATTGCGATTACCGACATGAGGAAAATCTCCTTCGTCTGCGAAGTAGGCAATTTTCTGTACCAGCCAAGCATATGCAGTGGGTTGTTCATCTGGTTGGACGGGATTGATGTCGTCTGATTCTGGTGACCATGTTTTCTCCTTTAGCTGATCAAGGAAGTGTGCAACAGGGGATGTGATCTCATCGGCACGAACTGCACATTCTACGAGATACACATTTCCGTCATGAACTATTCTACGATGAACTTTAGACATAAGTAAACCAATCTCAGAGATTATATAACCTCTATCTCAAACTCACAGCATCACGGCTAATGTTGTTTGATACCTCCTGCATAAAGCAATACTACAGTGATTCCATAATCTGGCGTAGCGATGCGTCATTTCTGCAAGGGTGTCATTGGCTTTGGTCTCGGCACGTTAATCCAGCGCAATGAAGGGTTTTGCCGACATTGGTGAGAGGCTACAGGCCGAAATATGGGGTCACTTGGCCAAACTTCCCTCACGTGGAAGAGGGGAGTGACACAGTACGTTGGGTACCGCCCGGCTATCCACGAGAGTGTTCATTCCATCTGGTCTATCCAGTCGGCGGCTTTGTTCAAAAGGTCGGCTAGATTCCGGGCTTCATCAGTACTCAATCCGTCGTCGTTCGCCGCCACACGGATGCGCCAATCGTCGCCGAAATGGGTCATGAGTTGCCCAGGGGTCTGATCCATGTCTGCTGATGCCGTGACTTTCGCCCTTGACATGGTTGGATCCGTCCACGACGACCCAGACGCAATCCGTACGCCCTGTCGTCGTCACCCCTGCATCCAATTCATGTTCCTTCCCATCCACAATCGGCAATTGATGTCGTTCCATCTTCCCAAGGACAAGCAGAAAGACCGGTGAAAGATATCCTGATAGTCCAGAATAACCCATTCCAACAAGTACGTGTAGGGCATCTATCGAAGACCTTTTAAGGAAGAGTGCGGCAGGGAATCGGAATCCAGAGGCGGAATTGTCTGGAGTCCTGATAAGCCGACTCCAATAACCAGCCACATGACGACTGATGTTGGCGGAAGCCAGTAGGCACCTTCAATGAGAGAGGTTATGAAGTAGATAGAAACAGATAGCAATGCAGCTGAACAGACTTGTAGATGGCGAGCTCGAAGAAACAGGAGAAGAAATCGTATCGTCAGAATCACAAGGACTAGAACGCCAACTAAACCACTACATTGATACACGGCAGCAAGGGTAATTTCGTACCCACTACCCGAATAGTCCATGACTCCTAACGGACCTAAAAGCGTTCCTAGTAGTGAGCTGGTTGATGAGGAGACCAACTCCATCAATTCGGGAGTTCTTCCGGATGCTTCAAACGCAGATCCACCTGTAGATTGTAGTAATCGTTCCTGAAGTTGAGGGGATAGAATAAATAGTATCCAGGAACCTAGGCACACAATAAATACAGCGAATGTCTTTATCGCAATGGTCACCTGAATTCTGATTTTCTTGGGATGTATGCATAAAAACGATATAAGTCCCATTAGCACCATCCCCATCCATACACTTCTAGACAAGGAGAAGAATCCGACTAAAGTAAATAAAGCTACTGCCAGGGGCTTCCATTTTGTGCCGATCCGTATGAAAGCAAATGGGAATATCAAAAGGAGATTAACTCCGAACAGATTTCCGTTCTGGTAGGTGGATATAAGCTTAATCCAGTTCCCAACCACATTATTCTTGTCCATATACCAGAACATTGGGCTAGCTTGCCAGTCTGAATAGTTTACTGTTACTCCAGGAAGAGCGGTTGTCTCTACACCAAGAATGAATTGCAATAGTCCATATAGACATATCACCCAGAAACTTATGCTAAAAATCCTTAAGACTGTGTCGATATCATTATGAGTTCGCAAAGCACTGATGCAGACGAGAGTAGCAAATGGCGCTACGGCCAAGCTGAATATATAGTCAATGCCTTCATATCCGCCCATCATCGCCCATAAAATCCGAACGAAGAAGTAGAAACTCGTCCCGATGATGGGGAGTGCATATTTAGCTGGTGCTGGACACTTCCCCAAAAGCGCTTGCATAAACCAAACGAATATGGTGAAGAGAAAAAGAATAGTTCCAGGGGTGATTGGAATGCCCGCCCATTTGAAACCTGCTTTGGGAATGGTAAGGGTGACGAAGGTTAGTATGTATAGAAGGGGGAGAAGAACTCCTTTTTGCCGGCTTACTCTTCCTGAAGGCGAGGCGATGGTACTTCTCAATTCCGTTACTGCAGTCACGAAAAATGCCTCTTCCGAAATAGGCTAATAAAATATCCTAAAGATATCATAAGAATACCATGAAAATATTATTCGTAAATCTCGCGACTAGCTGAGATTGATCTTGGCATTCAATGTACTTTGGCTTGTAGCTAATCATCGTTGTTGAAATCATCGCTAAACTGAGTTCTGCATGTCACTGTGTTTGGCCATTACAGACTTTGTGAAGCGATCGCGGAAGTTCCTCCTTGTTCATGATCTACATAAAGCTTTCGACATGGATTTTCTGACGTTTGGGTAACGCTGTTCTATTCGGGTGGTAACGCTGTTCTACTGGAACGGTAACGGTTGATTATGGTCATTGTTAGTGAGTGGTTCCAGGATCTGTCAGTGTGATATC
>JGI24699J35502_11133573_pt1 | contig 12087 bp, 12 predicted proteins | sample TergutMp193P4_FD_35502 | JGI IMG/M metagenome (IMG submission 35502) | reverse complement strand
GAATGATCTTCTGACAAGCACGGTCGAGAATCTGCGTGGCCGTCTCCTCGATCGTCAGCCCCAGGTCGTCCGCCAGGAGTTTGACCGCTTTCCGGGCAGCCTCAGCCGAACCGGTCGAGAAGTCGCCCGGGTCGAGGACCCCTGCGGCATTGGCAGCGCAGGTCGTCGTGATCGTCACCGAATCACCGTTGGCCAGCCTGACGGCGACATAGTCGTCCGGGTCGCCCGGGCGCGGTTGGAAGCGGTACAACGTGGCACCTTCGAGCAGTGCCGGATCGGTGAAGGCGGCGTACGGCAGGTCGGCGATGTGAGCCGATCGGGGCCCGACATCGGTGATCCCCGATTCCGAGGCCCGTACCATCGACCCTCCGGCCACACCCAGCACGCGCACGTCGAGGGAATTGACATAGGTGCGGTGTCCGCCGATGACCGAGTAATCGACTGTCGGACGGGCATCCTTGATGACGCCGATGTTGGTGGAGGTGCCACCGACCTCGAAATAGACGCCGTTCGAGGCCCGCAGGTACATCAGCGCGCCCACCACGGACGCGGCCGGGCCGGAGAGCATCGTCAAGATGGGTTTGCGCCGCATCTCGTCGATCCGCATGACCCCGCCGTCGCCCCGCATGATCATCAAGGGCACCGTGATGCCCGCCGAGCGTACCGCCTCCTCAGTCGAGTTGGCGGTGTTCAGCATCGTCGGCAGGATGGAGGCGTTGAGCGCCGCCGTCCTGGTGCGGGTCTTCAGCCCGTACAGCTTGGTGATCGACGAGGCGGCCGTGGCCGGCAACCCGGCTTCTGCGGCGGCCCCGGCCACCAGATCCTCCTCCGTCGGGTCGTCCACTCCGAAAGCCTTCGAGGCGACGATGACCTGGCTGCCCTGGCGTTGCAGGTCCGCCACCAGTTGGGAGGCCTTGGTGGGCGTCAGTTCCTTGCTCTGGATGTACGTGCAGTGCACCTTGATGAACTTGCCCGTCCCCAGGTCGATGTCGTCGATGGCGGTCTGTTTCTTGCTGAGGATGCCTTCCAATCCGCCCTTGCCGATACCGACCACACCGACAACGGCGGTGTCGCCTTCCAGGAGAGCGTTGGTGGCCTGCGTGGTCGAGTGGGCGATGAAGATGACGTCCTGCGGATCGACGTGCCCGTTGCTCAGACAACGATGGAAAGCGTCGACCACACCTTGGGCCACACCGCGAGGATGGTGGTGGGTCGTCATGACGGAACCCTTGGACAAGATCTCGTTGGTCTCCGCGTCGATCGCCACAGCTTTGGTGTGAGTGCCGCCGACGTCGATGCCGATGCGTACTTTCATCACAGCTTGCCGATCATGAAGTAGGCGACAGGCTCAAGGACGAGCGCCAGAGCCCACGACCACGGGATGCCCGTGCGCAGGTAAGTGCGCGGCTCGACCTTCGAGTACGACAGACCCCACATGCCCCACGACTGAGTCGGGCAGGTGTTAGCGACGATCGCAACCGGCATGATGAGGAACAGGCCGAACATCGTCCAGTCGCTGAACTGGCCGGTGGCCTGCAGGATGGCGACAGTGGCCGCACCGGAACCGAAGATCATCAACGGGCCACGGAACAGGGCCAACGGGGCGAGGATGCCGAAGGCGATGGCCAGGACCAGCGGATTGCTGGGGATGATATCGCCCAACAGGTCTCCGAGTATCGGGGCTGCCTTGCTGGCGGCCCCCTGGAAGATGACGACGCCGTACAGCATGCCGATCAGCAACCCGCATTCCGAGATGCCGTCGTGCAGGGTCTTTTGCGCCACCTCGACGACAGTGCGGAACCGCCTCATGTTGCCGGTCAGCAGCAGGCCGAAGAAGATGCCGACGAGGAAGGCCGGCACGGGCTGCCACTTGAAGACGGCCACCATGACGATCGGGATGAAGGGGACGATGAAGGAATAGTACGGCGCCTGCCTGTTGGAGTCGGTGACCGCCATCGGGGCCGGCCACGCCTTGCGCACCGACGGAACCGGCCACGCCTTGCGTACCCTCTTCACGTTACGGACATGGTGGAAGACGACGAACAGCAGTGCCATGACCACATGGGCGGCCGTGGCGACAAGGGCGAAGCGGATGTATTCGGGGCGTGAGTACAGCGATTTGCTCTCGGGGTCGAAGAAGACGTAGAACTGCGAGACGTACGCGATGTTCAGCCACATGCCGCCTGCAACCGAGAACATGTACGCGGCCAGGGCGACGTTCTTCTTCACGCCGACGCTGAACAGGATGGGGAGGACGATCATACCGATGGCCATCACGGATCCGACCCCGAAGGCTGATGTGAAGATCGCCGTGCAGACGATGATCAGCAGCACTGTCGTCAGCAATGCCTTGTCACCGGCCAGTTCGACGACTTTCTTGATGATCGAGCCGGCGATGCCGGTGTCGACGATGACCTTGCCGAACCAGGCGCCGAAAACGATGATGGCGATGGTGGCGCCATAGTTGGTCGTCTGCGTCTGGAAGGTGTTGACCACATCCATGACGGGTACCCAGGCGATCACAGACCACAAGACGGCGGTGACCAGGAAACCGATGAGTAGATTGCCTCCTTTGAAGCAGTAATAGACCAGCGCCGCGAATGTCAGCAGCAGCAAGATCCCTTGGAAGGTAACCACAGTGAGTCCTTTCTCAACATTGAGACCGGCGAACCCGCCGGAACGAGATACTTCGGTGTGATGGTCCCCCTCGAGCCGCAGATGGCCCTGAAAACCGTCGCTTGTATACAAGCACGCTATTTAAACGTTGTCAAGCGTTTTTGTGAATCAGCACAACCAGCCGAGATTTCGGGATTACCGCTGAAATTCCTTGTCGGCTGCATGCTTGACCGCAGAGAATCCGGATATCAGAGATGGAGTCCTCACCGACAGGGCGCGGTTTGCGGATGGCAACTATATGAAACGGATAGTCATCCTATTTGTCCGACGGCTCCGCCGGTTCCTCGATGACGATGATTCCCTTGTCGAGGTCGACTCTCACAGGGCCGGGACCGGGCGCGGGAGCCTCGGTGACCTTGTCGGCTTGCCAGTCCTGGAACTCTTTCCAGTGACGCATACCGGGTTGGAAGATTTCCACGACGCTCATCGGACCCCCTTTCGTACGGGCTCAGGCGTTCAAGTCTATAACCGGGCAGTCTTTCCAGAGCCGGTCCAGTGCGTACATCGCTCTGGCTTCAACATGCTGGACATGGACGACCGTGTCGAAAAAATCCAGCAAGACCCAGGGGTCCTCCCGCTCACCCTCGCGGTGAAGGGGCTTGTAACCAGCCAGAAAACTCCGTTTCTCAATCTCATCGACGATGGCGCCGACCTGACGTTCGTTCGCACCGCTGGCAATCACGAACACATCGGCGATACCCAATTTCCCAGAAACGTCCAAGACCAAGATGTCCTTGGCCAACTTCTCTTCCGCCGCTTCGACCACCACACGGGCGAGCTTCAGCGCCTCGTCACTTGCCGTCATGCACCACCCTCAGTCTCGCGGTAGAGTCCTCGTTTTTGAATGTATTGAACGATTCCATCAGGAACAAGGTACCAGATTGGGAGGCCTGCGTGTACCCTTTCCCGGCAATCGGTGGACGATATCGCCAAGGCGGGGACCTCCATGAGAGTGACCTTGTCTTTGGGCAGGTGGGAGATGGTTTCCATCTTCAACGGAGATCCCGGCCGTGACACGCCGACGAAACTGGCGAGGTCGAACAAAGTCTCCGCGCCGCGCCAGGTGAGGATGTTCGACAGGGCGTCCGCGCCGGTGATGAAGAACAATTCCGCTTCCGGACCGCGCAATTCCCGCAAATCGGACAGGGTGTCCACGGTGTACGTGTCCCCGCCGCGGTCGATGTCGACACGGGAGACGGTGAACTGGGGATTCGACGCGGTGGCGATCACAGTCATCAAATAACGGTCTTCGGGAGATGAGATTCTTTTCCCGGCCTTCTGCCAGGATTGGCCCGTCGGGATGAAGATGACTTCATGCAGACCGAATCGCGCGGCCACCTCGGAGGCGGCCACCAGGTGACCGTGGTGGATGGGGTCGAAGGTACCGCCCATCACGCCCAGACGCAGCTTGGTCACAGCGGGATCGTGTATCAACCCCGATTCGGTTGCGGGTATTGTCTTCGGCATATGTTTATTCTAGAGCCTCGGCCCGAAGAGCACGGATCTTCAATACCATCTCGGTCTTTGTGGGTTCCACATAGTAGACGCCATCCGGGAAGATGACAACAGGAATATGTTTCTGACCGGATATCCTCTCCGCCGCCTCATGGGCTTCTTCTTCCGCGCCCAGATCGATGTAATCGTATTGCATCCGTTCACCCTCGAGGATCGCGGTGACGAGCCGGCAATCCGGGCACCAGTCGGAACCGTAGACCTGGATGACATCCTTTGCCATATCGGTTGTCCCTGTCGACGACGCCATCACTCCTCCTCCTCGGTCCGGTCCGAATCGTCTGCATCGTCGGCATCCAGCCCGTACAATGCTGCCGAGATCGCCCGCTCGGCCTCCTTCGCAGCATGATACTCCGCATCCTTGGCTCTGCGCCGCTGAACGGCAGGACGCAGGGACTCCATCCTGTTGTCCTCCCCCCGGGCGGACAACAGTTCCGCGCCAATGTCGATTTGGGGGGCGAAATCGAAGACCACGGCATCCTCACCGCCGATGGCCACCGCGTCCCCCGGTTCGGCACCCAGTTTGACCAACTCGTCCTCGATGCCGATCTTGTTCAACCGGTCCGCCAGATAGCCCACAGCCTCCGCATTGCGGAAATCGGTTTGCCGTACCCAACGTTCCGGCTTGTCGCCTCGTACGTGCCAGACGAATCCGCCCTGACCGTCGGACTCATGGGCGATGGTGAAATCAGGGCCGGTCTGGGTCCTCGGTTTCACGAGCACCACGGCGGGCGGGGTTTGCGGCGCCTCGGCTCTCTTGGCTGCGACGATCTGGGCCATGGCGTACGTGAGCTCTTTGAGCCCCTGACCCGTCTTCGTGGAAATGAGGAAAACTGCCAATCCACGCTCCCGCAGTTCGGGAGCCACCATCTCGGCCAACTCAGCGCCGTCGGGCACATCGACCTTGTTGAGTGCGACGAGCCGGGGACGGCCCTCCAGTCCCCCGTACGCCGAAAGTTCGGTTTCGATCTGGTCGAGATCAGACACCGGGTCCCGCCCGGGTTCGTAGGTCGCACAGTCGATGACATGGACCAGTGCCTGACAACGCTCGATATGGCGGAGGAAGTCCAAACCCAGGCCTTTTCCCTGCGCCGCGCCCGGGATCAGGCCGGGGACGTCAGCAACAGTGTATGTCACCTGTCCGGCGACGACGACCCCCAAATGAGGGACCAGCGTCGTGAAGGGGTAGTCTGCGATCTCAGGCTTGGCTCTGGAGATGGCCGCGACGAGGGAGGACTTGCCCGCGCTGGGGAAACCGACCAGACCGACGTCGGCCAGGATCTTCAGTTCGAGCAGGATCTCCAGATCCTCCCCGTCCTCTCCCAACAGGGCGAATCCGGGAGCCTTCCGAGCCTTCGTTGCCAAAGCCTCATTGCCGAGTCCGCCTCGTCCTCCCTGGGCGATGACGACCTCGCTGGATGGGCCGACCAGGTCGGCGATCATCTCACCGGTGACAGCATCTCGTACCATCGTCCCTTGTGGAACAGCTAAAATGACATCCTTCCCATTGGCGCCGTCCTGGTGTCCGCCCCGTCCGGGCTCCCCATTGGAGGCCTGACGATGGGAATGACGGTGATAATCGATGAGGGTGGTCACCTGGGGGCTCACACGCAGGATCACAGATCCGCCGTTGCCCCCGTTGCCGCCGTCGGGACCGCCGAGGGGCTTGAATTTCTCCCGGTGCACGGAGGCACATCCGTGCCCCCCGCGACCGGCCGTGACATGGAGACGTACCTCATCCACAAACGACGGAATGGCCATACCGGCTCCTCTCATGCGAAAGGGCGGCCCACCGGACCGCCCAAGGCATTATACGTATCCCCTTGCAGGACACTTGAAATCGGTGATCAGGCCACCGAAACGATCTTGCGCCCACGTCGTACGCCGAACTGGACCTTGCCGGGGGCGAGCGCGAACAATGTGTCGTCACTGCCACGACCGACGTTGTCACCGGGGTGGAAATGGGTACCGCGCTGGCGGACGATGATCTCGCCGGCGTTGACCTCCTGCCCGCCGTACCTCTTCACACCGAGGAACTGCGGCTTGGAATCACGCCCGTTGCGCGACGATGAAGCTCCCTTTTTATGTGCCATGATACAACCTCACTTGATCCCGGTGATTTTGACCTGGGTGTAGCGCTGGCGATGGCCCTGACGCTTCTTATACCCAGTCTTGTTCTTATACTTCAAAATCTTGATTTTCGGGCCCTTGGTCTCATCCAGGACCTCAGCCGTCACCTTCACCCCAGCCAGGGTTTTGGCGTCGGAGGTGACCGTGTCACCGTCCACCAGGAGCACTGCGGGCAGGTCAATTGTGTCGCCGATCTTGGCATCCACAAGGTCGATCTCCAGCACGTCACCCTGGGTGACCTTGTGCTGTCTACTGCCACCACGCACGATCGCGTACACCACTTGCCTACTCTCGTCTCGATCTACATCCCAAAGGGGGGAATCCAGGCGCCCGGTACGGACACCGACGGCCTATTTTAGTCCAGAACCCACCCCAGAATCAAGGCGAGTGGGTTTCAGACCGATACGACCTCCGTACGTTCTCGGCGTGTTCGCGCAATCTCCCCGCTTGGGCCGCGATCTGGACGGTCAGATCCGCCGAAGTCAAACCACAGAACCCAACACTCCGGCGAGTTCGGGCGCGGAGAGCAATGCTACATGTCAGGAAAGGAGCCAGAGAAGGGAGAATGCCAGAGTGACGGCGGGGAACATGAAAGACAGGAGCAGGCGCCCCTTTAAACGAGGTTGTTGAGTGGCATGTCTGGAGATCGGGGGCTCGATGGGATCATCGCGATAGGGAAGACTCAGGTACAAGGCTGTACTTGCTGCGAGGAGGATAGCACCGATGACGATGGCAAGCCACGAGGGAGTCTGAGCAAGAGTTTTGGTGAAGACGATGAGAGGAACAAGGAGGAGGAATACCCACACCGCATAAAAGAGTCCACCGAACAATACGGTCTTCACCATCCCCTTCCGGCTCCGATCGGCGAGCGGGCTGCTTGGTGCCAGGCGCCGAATCGCGAGGGGAAGAGCCAAGATGCCCACGATGGCCGCCATTGCGCTGACCACGGCACCAATGCTGACGAGAAAAGGGACGCCATCGTGTAGGGACTTGACCGCCCCGGCTGTGGTCAATGATCCCACCAACCCGATGACGGAGGGGATGGCCCCACGATAGAGCGCGTTGGTCGTATTGTCGTCCGCGCACGGGAGGTCGAGGGAGGCCGCGTACTGGTTCGCCGGACCGAAGACTTCTTCAGCGCTGTGTCCGCATTCCGCACAATGGTCGTTGACTTCGGCCAACGCGTCTGCGATCTGTTCCCCGGCGACCCCCCGGAGCCGAAGAGCAACGATGAAGGTCTCGGCCCATTGGGGATCCACTCTGGGAGCGACAACATGTTCCACGGCATACCTGTCTCTCATCGTGTCCCTCCTGCGATTGTGACCGGCTCGGAAGAAACAGTCTGAGAAACCAGAGTTTCGTCGTACTCTTCCTGAGAAGGAGGTACGATCTGAGCGCGACCAGTGAGATAGGTGCCGACCACGGAAGAAAAATTGCTCCATAATTCGGTCATCTCTGTCAAACGAGTACGCCCGGTGCCGGTCAGTTCGTAGAATTTGCGTCCCGGACCTCCCTCCCCTGCTCCCCAGTACGTCCGTACCAACTTGGCTCGTTCCAGGCGGCCTAGGAGAGGATAGAGCGTGCCGCCCTTGATGGCGCCCAATCCATTGCTCTCCAGGTCGATCGCGATGGAGTAGCCGTACGTCGCCCCCTTCGAGATGGCTCGGAGAACGCACAGTTCCATGAACCCACGCATCCACTCACCTGGCCAGGATTGTTCTAGATTGAATTCCATACTAGATAGTATGTCTATCTAGTTAATCGATGTCAATATCCTCGAAGGTGGTCGTCACGTGCACACCAACTCACTCAACCCATCGGAAGAGTATGGGTTGTTGACCGTGCACAAGCCTTCATGTCCTTCCTGATTGCTCAAATGCACAGTGGCCTTTGTCCCCACCTCTGGAGCTGTGTATCTGGAACCAAGCGTGACGACCGTGTAAAGAGGCCGTCCGCTGCTGGTGGGATCCCGCGAACATCTGTCGTATGATCGCCAGACGGTGCCATCTGGCCAGGCGTCGTGGATGGTTTCCGTGAAAGTGTCACCGTCTCCAAAATCCACTGTCTCTTCTCGCACGTCTGGCCAGGTGGCATCATCTGACCAGGGGACACACCAGGCATAATCCCACCATGGATTTGCGAAGTCCAACCATGCCTCTCCTTTGAATGTTGTGCCCCAGAACTCGGGCAAAACGCCGGTGGTTGCCCCCGAGAAAGTGACATTCGAGTAGAAAATCGCATTGGTGAACTCCACGTCGACGCCTTCCTTGCACCCGTCGTCGCACATAGTCGTGAAGTGAACATTGGTGAAGTCGGCATCGTTCAACTGTGGGTAATCAGAGTTGCATATACGATCATATGCTGCTCCCCCCATAAGTGGACGGCCGTCTTCAAACATGTAGCAGTTCTTTGAGAACTCTGCCTGATCGAAAGTGACCGAACGGTCAAATGTGGCTCTAGAGAAACTCAGATCTCCATTGAAGTCAGCCCCAACAAAAGAGACATCCCAGCGAACGTCGTTAATGTCACGGTCATGGTTCTGTGAAGAGAAAGAAACATTCCCAAAATTAGTCATCCCCATAAAGACAGCTTCATTGAAACTCGTCCACCCTTGCCCGGTCGTTCCCGACCAGCCAACTTGAACGAACTGGGCCCATTGAAAGTTCGCTTTCTGTTCAAAAACCGCACGTTCGAAAGAAGCGTCACCGTAGAAATAGGTATAGAAAAAAGTGACGTCATGGAGGAAATAAGAGTCTGAAAAATTCGCCTGCCAAAACCTGGCTTCATCGAAGTTGAACTCATGGTCGGACCAGCACAATGGTCCGGACTCCTTTGTCGCTGTGTCCTCTTCCGTCAGAGGCGATCCACTGTACAGACCTTCTGCTTGGTTCGACTCACCCTCCGATGTGCTTGATCGTTGCGGCATCACGACAGCAATAGACTCCGGGCGTCCCAAATGATCGACATGACCCGCAGGGGCCACAATTCTCTTGCTATGGCAAGGACCCGATTGAGAGGCATCGAGATGGTCGTGCAGGATTTGTGACACCGTACCCCGGACCTTCTTTTCGGCATCGGCTGCATCTGTGTCAGCTGTCGGATCAAAAGAGTAGTCCAAATAGTGCACGATTTCGTCGATGGTAGCGTCCCTGTTGGTTTGAGAAGAATCGAGTTCCGGATGCCGTGAATAGTCATCAGCCACTACGGCTAACTGCCGAAGGGCTGCCGATCGGATATCTGCGTTGCCAGAGTCCAGATAATCAACCGCTTCATGGAATCGATTTCCGAACGTGATCACCATGTCGTCATTGTGGTTGCCCTGGAACTGGTACAACGTGGCGAACAATCCGACACACCCCGTGACGAAGGCCACACCGGCCGCCAGGATCTTTAATACAGATTGATGCCTCTCACTGCTCTCGCGTCCCAGTATCAGGTTCCACCTCGAGCCTGAACGATAGGGATTCATGAAAACTGCGCCGAGAAACCATAGCAACCCAGCCATGCCAAGACAACATAAAAAAGCTATTTCCCACAGAGCAGTCGTGAATGTGACTCCGAAGACACCATTCAAGCGTCCAGCCAAATCCGGCAACGATCTGAAGACGATGTAAACGACGACGATACTGGCGACCGCAAGTCCGATCACGATGATCGCCACCCAACTCGCGCGTCGCACCTCTCCCTTCAGCCGATCAGAGGGATGATACCTTCCAGGGACTTTGCGTTGGGAAGCGACATAGGCTCCGATGAAAAGCTCCGCCACAAAAAGACACACTCCCAGCCCCAGAAGCCAGTTCAACGTCGCTTTAAACCAAACCGGAAGTGGTATCTCAGTTGGATACGGAAAGGAAACTACGATCAATGAGGCCGAGGAGACACCCCCCAACACAATCCACGCCAGTTTGGGTCCGTCTTCCCTCACAGCCATTCGCGCACAAATGCAATAACAACCGATGCAGGCACTTAAAAAGATGGTCGCAAAAACCGATATAGTGTCAGTCGTTGTCCATTGCCAGAATGCTAAGAACACTCGTCCCCCTTCTCACTGTCGAATCGATCACCGAGTGACCCGATCCTGGCAAAACGATACCTACCATCATTCGGGCAGTCAATCATCCGCGCTTGTGACGGAGCACTACCTACAGGATGGAACGAGAGAATCCCCAGATCCACTCATGACAATGAATCACATCTTTTGTGACTCTGAAATGTTGAATTCTGCACTTTTTCAGGTCTTAAAACGTGCAGCCAACATTGCAGCGTTTTGGACGATGGGAGCAATGCTATATGTTCGGAAACCAACTCGTGGAGGGTGGTCACTCGTCGGCGGGATCCGCTGGCGCGAAGAGGGAACGGGCTTGTCCGGCCAGGGCGGCGGAACCGGCGAGGAAGATCCCCGCTCCGGCTCCGGCTTCGTCGGCCAGGGCCACTGCCGTTTCGATGGCGTCCGGGAGGTCTGGGCGTACGACCACCCGGTCCTCGCCGAAGATCTCGGCGGCGTACTCGGCCAGCTCATCTGCCGGCATGGCCCGGGGCGAGGCCGCCTGGGTGACAACTAACGTGGACACTCGGGGTTCCAGAAGAGCCAACACAGCGTCGACGTCCTTGTCGGCCATCATCCCCCACACCCCGATCTGGGGGGCGAAGGCGAAGGCCTCGTCCATGGTGTCGAGCGCGGAGGCGACGGCCGCCGGGTTGTGACAGGTGTCGATGACGATGGGGGGTGAGACATGAACCCTTTCGGTACGAGCGGGGGCGACGACCTCGTTGAACCCGTCCTCGATGACTGAGGGGTCCAGTCCTCTCATTCCGTCGAGAGCTTCCACTGATGCGACGGCGAGTACGGCGTTGCGCGCCATCGACTCCCCGTACAAGGGTAGATACAGATCGCCGACGGGACCGCCCGCCGACTCCAGGCGTACGACCTGTCCTCCAACGGCCATCTGCCGGTCGAGAAGAGCAAAGTCCACACCCTCACGTACGACGGGAATCCCCAACTTGACGCAGCGTTCGAGCAGAACCCTGGCGACTGCGGGATCCTGGCCCGCGAGGACAACATGACTTTCGGATTTGATGATGCCCGCCTTCTCGGCGGCGATATCCTCCAGGCTGTCCCCCAGATACTCCGTGTGGTCCAGGCTGATAGGGGTGAACACGGCCACCGTCGCATCGGCAACATTTGTGGCGTCCCAGGAGCCGCCCATCCCCACTTCCACGACCATCACATCGACCGGCGCGTCGGCGAAACACGCGTACGCCATCCCAGTGAGAACCTCGAACCCCGTCATTCTCACCCCGTCGATGAGTCGGTCGTCGACCATGTGGACGTACGGCTCGATGTCGGCCCACACCCGGTCGAACTCCTCCTCCGAGATAGGCTGGCCATCGACACAGATCCTCTCCCGGGGATCCGTGAGATGCGGAGAGGAATACCTCCCCGTCCGCAACCCCTGTGCCCTCAACAAGGCCTCAATGATGATTGCCGTTGACCCCTTCCCATTCGTCCCCGTGATGTGGATCATCGGCGCCGCCTTCTGAGGTTCGCCCAGCACATCCATCAGCGCCTCGATCCTCCCCAACGACGGCGCGATCCTATCCTCCGGCCACCGCCGGTTGAGTCCCTCGAGTACGAGTGCGTGTGTTGTGTTCATAGCCTCAGCATACAGCGGGGCGCGAATCGGGTCGTCCACTCGCTTGCACCCCGATTGGCGCCCCACAGGTTAGCAGCGGGGCGCCAATCGGGGTATTTTGGTTGTCAATACCCCG